>ERZ651776.25-NODE-25-length-202855-cov-7.556791_pt1 | contig 202855 bp, 195 predicted proteins | sample MGYA00514761_ERZ651776 | MGnify/ENA metagenome assembly ERZ651776
GCCCACTCACCCACAGCGTAAGAGAGCGCGCTCTGCTCTGCTGCAAGATAGGTAACAAGCACATAGTCCATATTGCTGCGATGGTTCATCACGAAGACAACAGTGGCGCTGCGGTCAATGCTCGCGAGCGTATCAGCAGCATGATGGCCAAGGCGCACGCGATACAGCTTGCGGCTGAGAAAACGCGCAAAGCGGATCGCAAAGCCGTAGTAAAGCGTTGCGCTGAAAGAGGGCACAATCTCGCGGGCGTAGCGGCGCGCACGTTCAAACGCCACGTTTTCAGGCACACCCTCAGCGCGCGCATGCTCTGAGATCGCGGCCCAAACTTCACCGTCATAAATCAACCGCTGGATCATATCGTGCCGCCGTGCCAGCTTGAACGGCTCAATCGGGCGCGTCAGACGCGTATTGAGCTGCGCCACGGCCTTTTCCATACGGCGGCGGAAGAACCAGCGCACCGAAGGAAAGAGAAAATGCGAGGCAAAGGTCACCGCTGCAAAGAGCAGAATAACCACCAAAAGCCAAAGCGGAAGGGCAACGGGCTGAAACATGTACCATGTTTTGCCAGAACCTCAGGGCTATGCAAGAAGATTGGCCAGGCGCCACACGAATGCCGCAACGCAGCGAATTGACGCGCCAGAAAATTCCAAGTATCAAGCTTGCAACGCACGATAATTACCCAAACCGATTCACGAGGCCCCTCATGTCCCAAGCGCAAACCCCGACCAGCAAAGACCGCCCTTGGCTCATCCGCACCTACGCGGGCCATTCAACAGCGGCGGCCTCAAACGCGCTCTACCGCTCCAATCTTGCGAAGGGTCAGACAGGCCTCTCGGTTGCCTTCGATCTGCCCACCCAAACAGGCTATGACAGCGATCACGTCCTTTCGCGCGGCGAAGTGGGTAAAGTGGGCGTGCCCGTCTGCCACTTGGGCGATATGCGCGCACTCTTCAAGGATATCCCCCTTGAGCAAATGAACACGTCGATGACGATCAACGCGACAGCGCCTTGGCTGCTCTCGCTTTATATCGCCGTTGCCGAAGAGCAAGGCGCTGACGTCACCGCCCTGCAAGGCACCGTCCAAAACGACATCATCAAAGAATACCTCTCGCGCGGCACCTATATCTGTCCGCCCGAACCATCGTTGCGCATGATCACCGATGTCGCGGCCTATACGCGGCAGCATCTGCCCAAATGGAACCCGATGAACGTGTGCAGCTACCACCTGCAAGAGGCGGGTGCGACGCCAGAGGAAGAGCTCGCCTTCGCGCTGGCCACAGCCACAGCCGTTCTCGATGATCTGCGCGGCAAGGTCCCTGCGGAAAACTTCCCCGAAATGGTTGGCCGCATCTCTTTCTTTGTCAACGCAGGCATCCGCTTTGTGACAGAGCTGTGTAAAATGCGCGCCTTCGTGGAACTTTGGGACGAAATCTGCGCGACGCGCTACGGCGTTGAAGACGCCAAATACCGCCGCTTCCGCTACGGCGTGCAGGTCAACTCCCTTGGCCTGACCGAACAGCAACCCGAAAACAACGTCTACCGCATTTTGATTGAAATGCTGGCCGTGACCCTGTCGAAAAACGCCCGTGCCCGCGCCGTACAGCTGCCCGCATGGAACGAAGCGCTTGGCCTGCCGCGCCCGTGGGATCAGCAGTGGTCGATGCGAATGCAGCAGATTATGGCCTATGAAACCGACCTGCTTGAATTTGACGATCTGTTCGACGGCAACCCGGCCGTGGACAGAAAAGTCGAAGAGCTTAAAGCAGGGGCGCGGGCCGAGCTGGCGAATTTGGATGACATGGGCGGCGCGATTTCGGCCATTGATTACATGAAATCACGTCTTGTCGAAAGCAACGCAGACCGTCTGGGCCGGATCGAGGCCGGAGAGACGATCGTGGTCGGCGTCAACAAGTGGCAGCAAGGCGAACCATCGCCCCTGATGACCGGCGATGGTGGCATCATGGTGGTTGACCCCGCCGTAGAAGCCGCAGCAATCGACCGTTTGAACGCATGGCGCGCGGACCGTGATCAGGCAGCGGTGGACAAAGCACTTGCCGATCTGCGCGCGGCGGCTGCCGAAGGGCGCAACGTGATGGAACCGTCAATTGCTGCGGCAAAGGCAGGCGTGACGACCGGCGAATGGGCTGCGCAAATGCGCGCCGTGCATGGCGAATACCGTGGCCCGACCGGTGTTGGCACAGGCAGGTCCAACAAGACTGAAGGGCTGGACGCATTGCGCGATGCCGTTGATGCGGTCAGCGCGCGTCTTGGCCGACGCCTAAGCTTTCTCGTGGGCAAGCCCGGTCTTGATGGTCACTCGAACGGGGCTGAACAAATTGCCGTGCGTGCACGCGATTGTGGCATGGATATTTCTTACGAGGGTATTCGCCTGACACCATCAGAAATCGTCGCGGCAGCTGTCGCAGGTAATCACCACGTCGTCGGGATTTCTATTCTTTCCGGATCTCATATACCTTTGGTTGAAGATTTGGTGAAACAAATGCATGCGGCAGGTATTGGAAATATCCCGCTTATTGTCGGCGGTATTATTCCCGAAGACGATTCAAAGCGCCTTCTCGCTATGGGTGTGGCGCGTGTCTATACGCCGAAAGACTTTGAATTGAACACAATAATGCAAGACATCGTTACTTTGGCCGATCCGCAAACAGTTGCAGCGGAATAAATACACGATGACCAAAGTACTATCTTTTTTTTCCCAGCATTTTGACGTAGTGCGAGGTCACGCTTTTCGAGAGAGGAAATAGCAAATGACAATCAATCTTGACAGCATGACCCACAAAGAGCTGGAATCGCTCTTGGAAGATGTGAAAAAAGCAATCAAGTCCGCTTACCAGCGTGATCGCGTTGAAGCACGCAAAGCTGCAGAAAAAGCAGCTGCTCAATTCGGCTTTTCGTTGGATGAAGTATCAGGCGGCACAACTGGCAAAAAATCAACGGCAGCCAAGGCTCCTGCGAAATACGCCAATCCAGCAGATCTTTCCCAAACATGGACGGGCAAAGGACGCCAGCCGAATTGGTATCGTGAAATGATCGCCAAAGGTGTTTCACCTGACGATCTGCTGGTTTAGGTTGATATCGGCTTAGGCCGAACATCAATATCCAAACACAAAAAGGGGTTTTCCGTGAAAGCGTAAAGCTCCTTTTTAATCCCTCGACAACTTTTTAAGGCGGCTCATGACAATTCATATTGGCGCAAAACTCGGCGATATTGCTGAAACTGTTTTAATGCCGGGCGATCCGTATCGCGCGAAATGGGCGGCCGAGACTTTTCTTAAAGATGTAAAGCTCGTGAATAACGTGCGCGGGATGCTGGGCTTTACGGGAACTTGGAATGGGCACCCTGTCACCATTCAGGGATCAGGCATGGGGATGCCGTCGCTATCGATTTATGTGAATGAATTGATTACACAATATGACGCAAAGACGCTGATCCGTATTGGGTCATGCGGCGGAATGCAACCGCATGTCGGCATCCGTGATGTGATCATCGCAATGACCGCAACGACCATCACATCGCCATCCTCGGGTATCTTCAAGGAAATAAATTATGCGCCCTGTGCTGATTGGTCACTGCTGCGCGCAGCCGTCACAGCGGCCGAGGCGAAAGGAACCACAACCCATGTTGGCGGCATCTATTCGTCCGATGTTTTTTACGCAGAGCGCCCCGATCTGGACGAACAGCTGACCCGCCACGGCATTCTGGGCGTCGAAATGGAAGCAGCAGAGCTTTACACGCTTGCGGCCCGCTACAAGCGGCGCGCATTGGCCGTGCTGACCGTCAGCGACCATTTGCAGACTGGTGAAGCGTTGCCTGCAGAAGAGCGCGAAAGATCATTTGGCGACATGGTCGAAATTGCGCTAACGGCCGCCTTTTCAAAGGTCTGATTGCGTCGATAGTTTGGGACGCTCTGCGGGGGATTTAAATCCATTTGGAAAACGGCCCCCGGCAAATATCAGGTGCCGTGGCTTTGGTCATACCGGTTGCGTTCAGGCGGCGTGATGCCGTCGAGAATAGCCGAATCTAGGGCAAATACTTCAACCAGTAGCGGATAGCATGCAGCTGCGTCTGATGAATGCTCGGACGAGCAATCTCCCCCCGGGCAGGCACTGAGTGCGCCCAGCAGGTCAATTTCCGCAAAGAACTCAAGATAGTCACCGGGACGGACGGGACTCGCTTTCATGAAATATTGACCGGTGTCACGCGTAAATCCGGTGCACATGAAAACATTAAGAACATCATGTACATGTGGTTCGGCCTGTTGGACCGGAACATTCAAATGCGCCGCCAAGGCCCGGGTAAGGTTGGAGTGGCAGCACTGGTGGTATTGCCCACCCGCCAGCAGGTTATGCGTATAGGGATCGCAACGCGTGCCAATCACGTCATGGACTGATCCGCCGAACGCGTCCTTGCCGTACCACCCCAGCGTATCATGCGTGATCGTCGCCATCGGCCGCAGATGCGGAAAGCTAGACCACATGCGCTGTCCGGTTGTTATGTGCGTCCCGTGCAGGGCGCGGGTTTTGCCTGAATAGAACCGTTCGGTCAGGTCCCTTTCCGCCCAAAGATTTAGATCGCCGACCTGAGAACCCTCTACCGACGTGATGCGAAAAAAATGCCCAGCCGGAACCGAAAAACATCGCGCATCACGTGGCGGGATCAGCACCTCGTCCACCTTGGTCAGCGTGGCGCGGGCGCGCGTCAGGCGTGCCATATCGGGAACCGGAAGCGTTTCGACCGGGTAACAAATTACCGGCTTGATCGCGCGGCGCGCTGAGGCATCTTGGGGTTCTATCATGCGTTTTGTCCTGCAATGCGCCCAGAGAACAGGCAACCGCCCAGAAACGTCCCTTCAAGCGCGTTATATCCATGGTATCCGCCGCCGCCAAAGCCACTGACTTCGCCTGCGGCAAACAGTCCGTTCAAGATGTTTCCGGTCGGGGTCAGCACACGCCCCCGCAGATCCGTATGCAAACCGCCCAGACTTTTGCGCGTGAGGATATTCAACCGCACGGCTATCAGCGGTCCGTTTTCGGGGTCAAGGATCGCATGCGGTTTCGCCGTCCGGATCAGTTTGTCACCGCGATAGGCCCGCGCGCCCCGTATGGCCGTGATTTGCGCGTCTTTGGCAAAGGGATTGGCAAGCTGTGCGTCCCGTGCGGCAATCTGCCTGCGCAAATGTTCCAAATCCAAAGGCTGCTGAGGCGTCAGTTTGTTCATGCCTGCGACAAGGTCCTCTAGCCGGTCAGAGACAACAAAATCAACGCCTTCTTCTTTGAACGCCTCGACCGCCGGTGTCGCCCCTTTGCCAAGACGTGCTTTTAGAACCTCGCGCCAACCGCCGTCCGTCAAATCAGGGTTCTGTTCAGACCCTGACAGCGCGAATTCCTTTTCGATGATCTTTTGGGTCAGGATGAACCAACTATGATCACCGGCCTGCAGAATACGTTTCAGCGTCGACAATGTGTCAAAGCCAGGCATGCAGGGGGCTTCCATCCGGTCGCCCTTGGCGTCCAGCCAGATCGAAGAAGGCCCAGGCAGGATCCGAATGCCATGATTGGGCCAGATCGGGTTCCAGTTTTCGACCCCCTCGCAATAGTGCCACATCCGATCTTCGTTGATCAGACCCGCCCCTGCGTCGGCGGCAATGGCGTGCATTTTGCCGTCCACATAATCAGGCACACCGGAAATCATACGTTTGGGGGGCTGGCCCAGACGGTCAACCGGCCAATGCTTGCGCACAAGGTCGTGGTTTGCACCAATCCCGCCAGTGGTCAGGATCACCGACTCGGCCTGACGTTGAAAGCTGCCGGTGACCACACGCCCCGTGCTTTCCCCGCGCGGCGCTGTGTTTGGTTCAAGGATGTCGCCCGTTACGCCCGTGACGGCACCATTTGTGACTTCAAGCGCCGTGACGCGGTGCCGAAAGGCCAACCTTAGTTTTCCGGCCATGGCGTGATCCTGCATCAGCTTGGCAAAAGGCGCGACGACGCCAGTACCCGTCCCCCAAGTGATGTGAAACCGCGGCACGGAATTGCCGTGCCCGCCCGCCAGCGCACCCCCGCGTTCGGCCCAACCGACGACGGGGAACCAGCGCATTCCCAAACCGTGCAGCCAAGGACGCATATCACCAGCAGCCCAGTCGACAAAGCGTTCGGCATAGGCCCGAGGATTGGCGTCCTGCGGGCGGTCAAACTGCGCCGACCCCATCCAGTCACTGAGGGCCAATTCAGCGCTGTCACGGATGCCAAGACGGCGTTGTTCGGGGGTGTCGACCATGAACAAGCCGCCCAAAGACCAGTATGCCTGTCCGCCAAGGCTTTGCGGGCCTTCCTGATCAATCAATAAAACACGCCGGCCCCGCAAGACGGCTTCGTGGGTTGCAACCATTCCGGCCAGCCCCCCGCCCACGACGATAACATCAGCCTGAAAATTTTGATCCGTCATGGTACCCTCTCGTTTTGCAACGCTAGACTACGAAAGGTTGTTCTGTCGAGGTGAACAATTTCACAAGGGGCGCGCCGTCACCTTGGCTTTGCAGTCGCGCGGCGCAGCTTTTGTGGCGGTATAGGCTTCGGCACCACAGGCGGCACAGCGATAGAAATGCAGAGCCCCCTTGTCGCGTGTACTATCCTGACGCCAACGACATCCCCGCATACCCTTGTTGCGCCGCGCAAAATACGCGACGATGACAAAAGCGATAAGAAGGCCAAGAAGGATATGCATGGAATTAGGTTGCCCATCCCGCAAATAGCGGGATGGGCATCAGGGGGTCAAACAGTACGTTCGACCATCATTTTCTTGATGTTTGCAATCGCCGCAGCCGGGTTCAGGCCTTTGGGGCAGGTTTTGGCGCAGTTCATGATAGTGTGGCAGCGGTATAGCTTGAAGGGGTCCTCAAGCTCGTCCAGACGCTCGCCTGTGGCCTCGTCACGGCTATCGATCAACCAACGGTAAGCGTGCAGCAACGCTGCTGGCCCAAGATAGCGGTCGCCATTCCACCAGTAGCTGGGGCAGGACGTCGAACAGCAAGCACACATGATGCATTCATAAAGACCGTCCAGTTTGGCGCGGTCTTCAATCGACTGCTTCCATTCTTTCGCAGGCGCAGCTGTTTCTGTCTCGAGCCAAGGCTGGATCGACGCGTGCTGCGCATAGAAATGCGTGAGGTCGGGGATCAAATCCTTGACCACAGGCATGTGCGGCAGCGGATAGATTTTCACCGCGCCTTTCACTTCTTCTACGCCATAGGTACAGGCCAACGTATTGATACCGTCGATGTTCATCGCGCAAGATCCGCAAATCCCCTCGCGACAGGACCGGCGAAAGGTCAACGTCGGGTCAATCTCGTTTTTGATCTTGATCAGCGCGTCCAAAATCATCGGGCCGCAGGTATCCATATCAACGAAATAGGTGTCGATGGCAGGATTTTTGCCGTCGTCGGGATTCCAGCGATAAACTTGGAATTGCTTGAGGTTTTTGGCACCCTCTGGCTTGGGCCATGTTTTTCCGGTCGTCATACGCGAATTCTTGGGGAGCGTGAGTTGAACCATATCGCTTCTCCTGGTCTGGTGGGCCTTAGCCCTTTTCGTTTCAATTCAGGCGCTTACTTCTTCTTGATGTAAAGCGCATTGCCTTCGGCCTGCAGGGTCTCTTCAAACCCTGCGGCTAGTATTTTTGCACAAAGATCGGTCTGCCAATGGTCGGAATGACGTACTTCAATCAGGATTGCATCGGGCAGCCACCCGCCCTTTTCGGCCTGATCCAACATTGGGTTGAGCACTGTTTCTTCGGCCCCCTCAACGTCGATCTTGATCACAGTAAGATCGTGGTGCTTTGCTGCCTTCGTGAAAGCAGAAAGCGGGCGTGTCGGGACCAAAAGCCCGCCGGTACGCTGACGCGGCTGAACCCGCTTGAGCGACGCCTGACCAAAGTTATGGCCCCGAAAATTCAAGACAGCCTCACCATCGCGATCAGACAGGGCACAGCCTTCAATGCGAACCTTGCTGTGCAGATCGTTAAGTTGGATATTGAACCCCAACCGTCCGATCATCACCGGATTTGGCTCAAACGCAACAATTCGGGATCCGTCGCCACTGGCCAATCCAAGCGGAATGGTGAAGGCCCCACAATTCGCCCCTATGTCCAACACCAATACATTGCGGTCTTCGACCAATTGAACCAAAGCCAAAAGCGATTTCAGTTCGGGCGGGTAGCCGTCCAGCCAGATGCAAGTTTCCGTATAATTGTCGCGCGGGTCGACCACCATCCGGATATCGGCGAATTCAACCTCGACCGGGCACAGCGTCGCGTTGATCTCGGCGCGTTCCTTGGCAGTTCCATTACGATAGCTGCTGCGCAACGCCTCCATATCGGCGGCTTTGATCTGGTCCATCATCTTTGAGGTTCCATACACAGCGCTCATCACCCCAGCGTCCCTGCCATGCCTGCGGTCGATTGTGACAGGCATCGCACAGTTTCCGGACGTGACAGAACTGTGCGTACGGTCGCCACGGTCGTATCATCAACACCGATCACGGACGATTTCGCGAATATCCGAATCTCGGAGGCATCAGAATTATCGATAATGCAGTCGGTAAAGGGCGTAATCAGCTGCTTTGGAACCTGAGGGAACCGAGTTGCAATCGTTTGTGAAACGACCCCCTTAGCCCCTTCACGCGCCATAGTATCAACGCGCTGCGATGCTTGGTCACAAGCCGTCAAGGCAAGCAGCATCAAGATGGCACTAACGAGCTTCATACGCTTCTCCCTCTAGACCCATTGCGAGAAAGCCGATCATCGTTCGAATACTCGATCTGCAAAAGGGAATAAAACCCACGCTGCAACCCATTGAAGGGTTTCATCGCTACGATCATGACAGGCCCAACGCCGGATTTGTCGCTCCCAAGAAAACCACCACACGGCACCCCTGCAGGGTCCCGCGTGCTGGAAAAGTAATCCCTTGGGAAACACTGGTCATACGATCAATACACCCGTGCTTTTGGCGCGATTTTTTTCAGGTCAATGCCGCCATCATTGTGGCTGGTCAGTGGTTGCAGGTGCACACCACGGTAACCCAAAGTCGCCTCATTGCCTTTGAACCAAACGAGACTGTGCTTCCGCCAGTTCTCGTCATCACGATCAGGATAATCCTCATGGGCGTGTGCCCCCCGGCTTTCCTTGCGGGCAGCAGCCGCCGAGATTGTCGCGACAGCGTTTGGCATCAAGTTGGTCAGCTCGAGAGTCTCCATCAGGTCGGAATTCCAGACCAGGGATTTATCTGTCACCTTGAGGTCAGATATCTTGCCTGCGACCTCGTCCATCTTCACTTTGCCTTCATTCAGTGTCTTGTCTGTCCGGAAAACGGCAGCGTCAGCTTGCATGGTTTTTTGCATCTCAAGGCGCAGCTCAGCCGTTGCGACATGGCCCTTGGCATAGCGCAAACCGTCAAACCGGCTGAATGCCGCCTCAATTGAGCGCTTGTTCGGGGTCGGAACAGGTGTCGACGGATCAACGATGTCCTTGGCACGGATTGCTGCCGCACGTCCAAAGACCACAAGGTCAATCAGCGAATTTGAGCCCAAACGGTTCGCACCGTGCACAGATGCACAGCCCGCTTCACCAACGGCCATCAAGCCGGGCGATACGTTGTCGGGGTTATCAGCTGTGGGTGCCAGAACCTCGCCCCAATAGTTCGTTGGAATGCCACCCATGTTGTAGTGAACGGTGGGCAGAACAGGGATCGGCTCTTTGGTCAGATCAACACCCGCAAAAATCCGTGCGGATTCCGAGATACCGGGCAGACGCAAGTCCAGCGTTTCTTTTGGCAGGTGGTTCAGGTGCAGGTGAATGTGATCTTTGCTGTCGCCCACACCACGACCTTCGCGAATTTCCATCGTCATGCAGCGCGAAACAACATCGCGGCTGGCAAGGTCTTTATAGGTCGGGGCGTACCGCTCCATAAAGCGTTCGCCTTCGGAGTTGGTCAAATAACCGCCTTCGCCGCGCGCCCCTTCGGTTATCAGGCAACCTGCGCCATAGATGCCGGTCGGGTGGAATTGAACGAACTCCATGTCCTGCAAGGGCAGACCAGCGCGCGCCGTCATGCCGCCGCCGTCGCCGGTGCAGGTATGGGCGGATGTCGCGCTGAAATAGGCACGGCCATAGCCGCCCGTCGCCAGAACAACCATTTTGGCGCTGAACAGGTGCATGGTGCCGTCATCCAGTTTCCAGCACAAAACGCCCTGACACACGCCGTCATCAGACATGATCAAATCAATTGCGAAATATTCGATGTAGAATTCCGCGTTATGCTTCAGGGATTGGCCGTAAAGTGTGTGCAAAATTGCGTGGCCGGTCCGGTCAGCCGCGGCGCAAGTACGCTGCACAGGGGGGCCTTCGCCAAATTCTGTGGTGTGGCCGCCAAACGGGCGCTGGTAGATTTTACCAGCTTCGGTGCGCGAGAACGGCACGCCGTAATGCTCAAGCTCGTAAACCGCTTTAGGCGCTTCGCGGGCCAGATATTCCATGGCATCCGTATCGCCCAACCAGTCAGACCCCTTGACGGTGTCATACATATGCCACTGCCAGTTGTCGGGTCCCATGTTGGACAGCGACGCCGCGATGCCGCCCTGTGCTGCAACCGTGTGCGAGCGGGTCGGGAATACTTTAGTAACGCAAGCCGTCTTTAGCCCCTGCTCGGCCATGCCGAGGGTCGCGCGCAAACCGGCACCGCCAGCCCCCACGACAACCACGTCATATTCATGCGTTTCATAGTCATATGCAGCCATGTCTCGGTCTCCCGTATAGCGAATTCTTGTTTTAAAGCGCGAGGCGGATGATGGCGAATACGCCAGCCGCCGCTGCACCATAGCTGAGGCAGGTCATCAGGATGATGGCGATTTTCTGCGCCAACCCGTGAACATAGTCCTCAATCAGCACCTGCACACCGTCGTTGAAGTGTTTAAATCCAACGGCGATCGTCAGAGCAGCTATTAATGCAGGAAAAGGTTTGGCATAATAGGCCAAAGTCTCTTCATAGGTGCCACCAAGTGCCGCACCAAAAGTAAATACAAATAAAGGGATCAGGATCAGCAGCGCGACCGAGCTGACCTTCATCGACCAGAAGTGGGCGGTCCCGGATTTCGCCGATCCCATACCAACTGCGCGTTTGCGGTCTGTCAAATAAGCCATGTATATCTCCTTAGATGATCAGCGCGGTGATGATTGTCAAAAGGACAGAGCCGCCCAAAGCCGCCCACCCCAGTTTTTCCGCCGTCGGAATGTCTAGCGCATAGCCGTTATCCCAGATCAGGTGCCGTATACCAGCCAGCGTGTGATACCACATACCAAGAAGTGAAAAGAACATGATCAGGTCGCCAAACCAGCTGGTGATGAAGCCGTTTGCAGCTTCAAACGCCTCAGGGGATGTGGACGCCGCTAGAAACCACCAGACAATCAACAGCGCCGCGATCAGCATTGCGTTGCCGGTAATTCGCGTAAGGATCGACGTCATTGATGTCAATTGAGGGCGATAGATCGTTAGATGGGGTGACAGCGGGCGGTTGCCCCGGTTCACATCAGCCATGATGGATTCCTTTTCTCGTCTAATTGCGCCTATAGATAGCGGTATTTTCTGCGCTGTCACGCGCAGACCTCTATTTTACGCTTCAATTATAGGTTTTTGCGACAAAATCTGCATAATATTTGAAATGGCCTCGTTTTTGTGATCACGGATTTTTCAGCTGTGATCACAAAAGCGAGGCCATTGAGTCTTATTGGCCTTTTACGGCATCAAACCCTACTGATGCTTTAACAAGTGCGCCAGCGGGCTTTCTACCAGACAGTAATTAGATAGCGCCACCTTATCGGAGGCGATGTTCCCAGTCGCATCAAACCTGCCCTGACGCGCAATGGCGCAAAATGGTCATGGGAAATCGTCTTGACCGCTTGCCTGAACCTACTGCCCGCACGGCACCAATATTGCTTTGGGAACAGTTGGGAATTTAGCTTAAGCTAAAGACATCCAGGACGCGCTGCGATGTCCAAGACCCTTGCCATGAAAGGTCTATAGCGACCGCTGCACCGCAAGCGCGCTACACAATATCCAAGTTGGATCAATGAATTTCCGGCAATTGTCTCTGCCCGAAGTTCTGCGTGTTTCGCAAATTCATCAGGTCGGTTGCAGCAGGCGATAAGGGCATGGCGAAATTCGCTCCACCTCACGCCTGCTGCGTCTTCTCTAGCTCAAGGAGCCATCAATGCCTTTGCAAGCGTCAACCAAGCCTTTGACCGCGTTGACAGAATTGTCGAACATTGTCTGCTCGTCCTTGTCCATCGCAATCTCGACAACCCGCTCTACACCACCGGCACCGATCACTGTCGGGACACCGACATAGAAACCATCAAGGCCATAGGCACCATCAACATAGGCGGCACAAGGCAGCACGCGCTTTTGGTCTTTAAGGTAGGCTTCGGCCATTTCAATTGCCGAGGTCGCAGGCGCATAGAACGCCGACCCTGTCTTGAGCAGACCAACGATTTCAGCGCCGCCATCACGGGTCCGCTGAACGATTGCGTCCAGTTTTTCCTGCGAGGTCCAGCCCATTTTCACCAGATCAGGCAAAGGAATACCAGCAACGGTCGAATAGCGCGTCAGTGGCACCATCGTGTCACCATGCCCACCAAGAACAAATGCGGTAACGTCCTTCATCGAGACGTTGAATTCAGCCGCAAGGAAGTGCCGGAAGCGTGCCGAATCAAGCACACCGGCCATGCCGCACACCATGTGATGTGGCAGGCCCGAAAATTCGCGCAGTGCCCAAACCATCGCATCAAGCGGGTTCGTGATGCAGATGACAAAAGCATTGGGCGCATGGGCCGCGATGCCTTCACCAACGGATTTCATGACTTTAAGGTTGATCCCCAGCAGGTCATCACGGCTCATCCCGGGCTTGCGGGCAACACCGGCAGTCACGATGCACACATCAGCACCGGCAATATCGGCATAATCGTTCGCGCCGCTCATGGTGGCGTCGAATTTGGCCGACGGGCCTGATTCTGCGATATCCAGCGCTTTGCCTTGCGGCACGCCTTCGGCGATATCGAACAAGACGACGTCGCCAAGTTCCTTAATTGCTGCAAGATGGGCAAGCGTGCCCCCGATCTGCCCGGCGCCGATAAGCGCGATTTTGGGTCTGGCCATGTGGTATTCTCCGACAAGGTTGCGTTGAGGCAGGGGATAACGAAAAGCTTCACACCGTGCAAGTTGCGCATGAACCTTGCCGCATCGAAGGTGAACAAACGCATAAAAATGGGCCATTCCCAACTGGAAATGGCCCATTTTTTCGTCTGAACCGACCCTTACTGGCCAGTATTATTTGGCAATTAGCACATTAGCCTTGGTATTCGGGCAGTGCTTCAAGCGCTTCTTTGTTGCTGTCGATATAGATGCGGAAGTCATCGCCATCGGACTGCTTCAGAACCTGCAGTTCGTCCCAGGTCACGGCAACGGGCTTTTCGCCCATTCCAAGAAAGCCGCCAACATTGATAACAACTGCGGTCACTTTGCCGTTGTCATCCAGAACCAACGCACCGATTTCACCAACGGTGTCATCATCTGTACCATAGACATAGGTACCTTCGAGATCTTCTGCCGTCAGCGCTTCCATCTCTTCCATGTTGGCATCCGCATAGCCGTCATATGTGGCGGCCGGACGGGCCAGCATCGCGCGATCTTGATCTGCGTCGACTTTCTCGACTTCAGCTTCGGCTTTGTCAGTGGCCTGGTCTACCTCTTTGGCGGCCTTATCGGCGGCTTGGTCTACCTCTTCGGCGGCTGCGGCGACGTCATCGTCCATGGCGCGGTCGAATTCTGGCGCTTTTTCCAGCATTTCTTTGGAAGTTGTGACAACGAGGAAGCGGTCATTTGTATCGCCTTCTTCCTTCACAACTTTGATGGCATCCATGCTGACAGTTACGTCACGCTCGCCTAAGCCCAAGAAACCGCCAACACCCAAGATAACAGCTTTTACGTCGCCATTTTCGTCCAGCAGGATGTCATTGATCTCGCCGATGTCGTCCCATTCGGTTTCTGCGCCGGCTTTAATGGCCACATTGCCATCTACTTCTGTCTCGGAGTTATAGATGCGCATGCCGATCAGGTCGGAAGCGAAAAAATCTGTTGCTTCAGCAGTTGTTGTACCGAAACCTGCGGAGGCGTGAGCATCCGCAAATGCTGGGCCTGTGAGGGAAAGAATGATTGCTGTTGTTCCAAGAATACGTTTCATTACTGGTTACTCCTTATTTGGGTCCGGGTGAATGTCGCCCGGTTGTAGTATTAACCACGATCTCGTGATTTCGTTCCAAACAGTATTGCTTTTTTCTTCCCGTTTCGTCTGACAGCGGCAAACCCGAGACATTAGATTATGACGCTGGATTTCTGGTTCTTCTGCATCGCTGGCCCCGCCGTCCTTTTCGCAGGCGTGTCAAAAGGCGGGTTCGGATCAGGGGCGGCATTTGCCAGCGCATCAATATTGGCACTGGTTATTGAGCCGGGCATGGCCCTCGGCATCATGCTTCCGCTTTTGATGTTGATCGATGTCTCGACGCTGAAACCTTATTGGGGGAAATGGGGCGCGACCGAGGTAAAATTGCTCGTCGCAGGTGGTATTCCCGGCGTCATCATGGGCGCGCTTTTGTATAAAGTCGCATCACCAGATTTCTTTCGCCTCTTGATCGGCGGTATTTCAGTTGGCTTTGTGTTTTGGCAAATGGGTCGTCACGCAGGCATGATCGGCACTGCAAAACAAGGGTTACCCAAATCGGTCGGCTTGTTTTGGGGCGTGGTCACGGGTTTTACCAGTTTTGTTAGCCACGCTGGTGGCCCCCCTGCTGCTGTTTACCTTCTGTCCCGTAACCTAAGCAAAACGCAATATCAGGCGACGACAGTCCTTGTGTTCTGGACATTGAACGCCGTCAAATTCGTACCTTACGCCTTTCTGGGGATTTTCACGATCGAAACGATGACCGCTGATTTGCTCTTGGCCCCTTTTGCAGTTGCCGGTGCATGGATTGGCGTCAAAGCGCACAGGTTTATCTCCCAAAGGCTGTTCTTTGGCGTAACTTATACGTTGCTGCTTCTGACGGGTACGAAGCTGATCTGGGACGGGCTGACCTAACTTACCCGCACCGTCCCCTCGATCAGGTTTTCTACCGGTGTGGTCGCCCCTTGAACCAAAGCGATGTCTTGCGTCGCCGCGATCACGATGGCAGCAGCAGCAGTCAACGCGGCCAGCTGAAACAGCTTGTGAAAATTCGTCATTAGTTACTCCTTTTCTGATCGGGCCTTGGCGATCCCCCCGCCAGTCATAGCGTGACTGTGTGACACCCGCGCGGCATCACACTATCCTCGCCAGACCCACACCAAAGCCGGTTGGACAGTTTAGACTTTGGCCACCGAAGCTGAATTTTGGGTTAATTTGGTCGTGCCACCCCCACGGGCGGCAATATTGCTGCACTGCGGCGCGTTTGGGCTTGAAGTTTTCGTCTAAAAATGCAGACCTTCGCGCAACATTATTTCCCCGGAGACTCAGACCATGTCGAAAATCACCCGCCCTTTACGCTCTGTCCTGTATATCCCCGGCTCAAAAGACCGTGCCTTGGAAAAGGCGCGCGGACTTGCTGCTGATGCGATCATCTTTGACCTTGAGGATGCCGTTATCCCCGAAGAGAAAATCGCGGCGCGTGAAACGCTGGCGCAAGCATTGACAGACGGCGGTTATGGCAGCCGTTTTAAGGTGATCCGGATTAACGGGCTGGACACGGAATGGGGCGCGGACGATGCCGCGGCAGCCGCCAAAATGGATTGTGATGCAATTCTTTTGCCCAAGGTCGGCAGCCCTGCCGATCTGGACGCGCTTGCCGCTATCACCGGTGACATCCCGCTTTGGGCGATGATGGAAACCCCCGGTGCTATGCTGAACGCCGCCGCCATTGGTGCGCATCCCAAGCTGCAATGCATGGTCATGGGCACCAACGATCTGAACAAAGACCTGCAAACCCGTGTCCGCCCAGACCGCTTGCCACTGCTGACCGGTCTTGGCCTGTGCGTTCTGGCCGCCAAGGCAAACGGCATCGCGATCATTGACGGCGTGTACAACGCATTCAAAGACGACGAAGGCCACCGCGTCGAATGTGACCAAGGCCGTGACATGGGTTTTGATGGCAAAACGCTGATCCACCCTGCGCAGCTGGACGTGGCAAACGAAGCATTCTCCCCGTCAGAGGCCGAAGCAGACCTTGCCCGCCGCCAGATCGCAGCGTTTGACGAGATGCAGGCAACAGGTCAGGGTGTGGCAGTCGTGGATGGCCGCATCGTAGAGAACCTGCATGTTGCCACCGCGCGCGAAACATTGGCAAAACTGGACGCAATCGCGGCCCTACAAACGGAGTAGCCCCATGATGGCACTTTTGATCCTCGGCATGATCCTTTGGGTCGGTGCACATTATTTCAAACGGCTGATGCCGGACCAACGCGCCGCCCTTGGCAATAAAGGCAAGGGCGTGATTGCCGTGGCAATCGTGGCTTCGTTGGTGCTGATCATCATCGGCTATCGTGGCGCGGCCTTCATCAACGTCTGGTATCCGCCCAGCTTTATGACCCACATCAACAATCTGCTGATGGTTCTGGCCTTCTGGGTTTATGGTTCAAGCGCCGCCAAAGGGGCCAAAGCATGGCCCGCCTATAAAACCCGTCATCCGCAACTGATGGCCGTCAAAATCTGGGCGGTCGCGCATTTGTTGGTGAACGGTGATCTTGCGTCGATCATCCTGTTCGGTGGCATGCTGGCTTGGGCCGTCGGGTCAGTCATTCTGATCAACAAGGCCGAACCAAATTGGACACCGCCCCCCGCCGCAGGCAAGAAAACCTATATCCGCTTGGCCGTAATCACGCTTGTGATGTTGGTCGTGGTGATCGGCATCCACACAATGCTTGGCGTCTCGCCCTTCTCATAAACTGAAAGTACTCCGATGAAACTTTACCGTTTCCTGTCCGAAGAGGACACGTCCGCCTTTTGTCACAAGGTCACCGATGCGCTGAACAAGGGCTGGGAGCTATACGGCACCCCCACCCAAACCTTTGATGCCGCCGCAGGTATCATGCGCTGCGGTCAGGCTGTCACGAAAGAAGTCGAAGGCACCTATACACCTGACACCAAGCTGGGGGCGCACTGATGGTTGCAACGAAAACAAACGGAGGTCGCTTCTTTGAAGATTACAAAGTCGGCCAGACCCTGCACCACGCGGTCCCCCGCACCGTAAAGGGTGGCGAACGTGCGCTATACCATGCGCTCTATCCAGCGCGTCACGCGCTTTATTCTTCGGATCAGTTCGCGCAAAGCTGCGGCCTGCCGTTCAGCCCGATGGACGATATGATCACCTTTCACATCGTCTTTGGCAAAACCGTCCCTGACGTTTCGCTGAACGCTGTCGCCAATCTGGGCTATGCCCAAGGCCGCTGGCTGGCACCGGTCTGGCCCGGCGATACGCTCCGGTCAGTTTCCGAAGTGATCGGCCTCAAGCAGAACTCGAACGGGAAAACCGGCGTCGTCTATGTGCGCACGTCCGGTTTTAACCAGGACGACACCAAGGTGCTAGAATATGTCCGCTGGGTCATGGTGCGCAAACGCGATGTCGATGCCCCCGCCCCCGCCGAAGTGGTCCCGAACCTGCCAAAAGCGCTCAGCGTCGGGCAGCTGCACATCCCCGACGATCTGGATTTCAGCAACTACGATTTCACCTTGGCGGGCGAACCACATCGCTGGGGCGATTACGAGATTGGCGAAAAGATCGACCACGTTGACGGCGTCACCGTGGAAGAAGCTGAGCACATGATGGCCACCCGCCTGTGGCAGAACACTGCCAAGGTGCATTTCGACACCTCTGCCCGCCCCGACGGGTCGCGGCTGATTTATGGGGGGCACGTGATCTCGATGGCGCGGGCCTTGTCGTTTAACGGGTTGGCAAATGCGCAGATGGTTGTCGGCCTGAACGGTGGTGCACATGCGAACCCTTGCCTGTCTGGCGACACGATCCGCGCCTGGTCCGAAGTTCTGGACAAAGCCGATACATCCGCGCCCGGCGTAGGTGCGATTCGGTTGCGTCTGGTGGCAACCAAGGGCGGCGATCCGTTCAAGCTGAAGGGCGATGATGGCAAATACCTGCCCGACGTCCTGCTTGATCTGGATTATTGGGCGCTCATTCCCAAATGAGGCAATTACTTTTTGCATTGGCGATACTCTTGCCGTCCGGAGCCTGTGCCGAAGAGGCCGAGGATAATTTTGTCTCTGCAAACCTCATCACGATCTTTTACCACGAGATGGGGCATGCGCTGATCGATATCATGCGCTTGCCCGTTTTCGGGCAGGAAGAAGACGCTGCCGACATGGCGTCGATCCTGTTTCTGGACAATCTGTTTTCGGAACAAGACGCATTATCCATCGCCTATGACACCGCCTTGGGGTTGCACGCCGAATCCCGAAACGAGCCTGACCCGAACGACACCGCATGGGGTGTTCATGGGGCCAGCTTGCAACGTTTCTATAATCTTGTGTGTCTGTTTTACGGGGCCGATGTCGACACGCGCGATGTTTTTGCCATCGACATGGGCCTGCCAGCCGAACGCGCGCGCACGTGCGCGCATGAATATCAACTGGCCGATGAAAGTTGGGGCCCGGTGTTTGACGAATTATTTGATGCCGGCCCCGGTGCCAGCATGATCTATACTGGCAGTGATGACGGTTTTGCCCAAGATATCATCTTTACCGAAGTCGCCACACTGAATGAACTGCTGACCCTGCCTGAGGATTTGGAAGTCACAGTAGAGTCCTGCGGCCAGCCAAACGCTTTTTACGATCCCTCATTGGTCAAGATCATTATCTGCGCCGAATTTGAGCCGTATTTGCGTAAACTTGCCCGTTAAAACCAGGCGACAACGCGCCCAATTGGCTGATTCCCTGACCACATTTCAAATTTTGTGATCACACGATAAATACGTGTGATCACAAATGTCGCTTTTGTTCGGAAAATCCTGTATTTCTAGAAAAAACTGTTTACCCAGTATCAAGACTCAATCGTATACCGCGATTTGACTGGAACAAAAAACGGGACCGTTTTTCATGAACATCCACGAATATCAGGCGAAAGCCCTCTTGCGCAGCTACGGCGCGCCAGTATCCGACGGTCGCGTCGTGCTGAAAGCAGAAGACGCGAAAACTGCCGCTGGCGAAATGGACGGCCCTCTTTGGGTGGTCAAAGCCCAGATCCACGCAGGTGGCCGCGGCAAGGGTTCTTTTAAAGAAGCCGACGCTGGCGAAAAAGGCGGCGTGCGCCTGACGAAATCCGTCGAGGAAGCCGCCGAAGAAGCCAAGAAGATGCTGGGCCGTACTTTGGTCACGCACCAGACTGGCCCTGCGGGCAAGCAAGTGAACCGCATCTACATCGAAGACGGTTCCGGCATTGAAACCGAACTTTATCTTGCGCTGCTGGTTGATCGCCAGACGGCACGGGTAGGTTTCGTCTGCTCGACCGAGGGCGGCATGGACATCGAAGAAGTCGCTGCATCGACCCCCGAAAAAATCATCAGCTTTTCCGTTGATCCCGCGACCGGGTTCCAGCCTTTTCATGGCCGCCGCGTTGCCTTTTCGCTGGGCCTTGAAGGCAAGCAGGTCAAGCAATGCGTGACCCTGATGGGCCAACTGTACAAAGCTTTCACCGACAAAGACATGGAGATGCTGGAAATCAACCCGCTGATCGTTACAGACGGTGGTGATCTTAAGGTGCTTGATGCCAAGGTCAGCTTTGACGGTAACGCAATGTACCGCCACGCTGACATCGCCGAGCTGCGCGATACCACCGAAGAAGACAGCAAAGAGCTTGAAGCGTCCAAATACGACCTGAACTACATCGCATTGGACGGCGAAATCGGCTGCATGGTCAACGGTGCTGGTCTGGCGATGGCGACAATGGACATCATCAAGCTGTACGGTGCCGAACCTGCCAACTTCCTTGACGTTGGTGGCGGTGCAACCAAAGAAAAAGTAACCGAAGCGTTCAAGATCATCACCTCTGACCCGCAGGTCAAAGGCATCTTGGTCAACATCTTTGGCGGCATCATGCGCTGCGACGTAATCGCCGAAGGCGTGATCGCCGCAGTCAAGGAGGTCGGCCTGAAAGTGCCGCTGGTTGTGCGTCTCGAAGGTACAAACGTCGAGCAGGGCAAAGAGATCATCAAGAACTCCGGCCTTGATGTGATTGCAGCCGATGACCTGAAAGACGGTGCACAAAAGATCGTGAAAGCGGTTAAAGGCTAGGGCATTAGGGTAAAGGACAGACCGATGGATAATTCCCCTCGCACATCGCCTCTTTTGGCGGGCTTGGCACTGGTTGGCGCGGGACTTGTTCTGCGTCAGATACAGCCGTCGGTGTTGTCCCTGCCCGAACCCGACAAAGCGGACCGCAACGATCATGGTGTTCGCCGCGCCGCGCGCAAATCGCGTGACGGTCTGGCGGGGCTGCTGCCCAAGAACCTGACAGGCTCTATCGGGCGTTCTCTGATGATCATGGGGCTTGGCCTTGTGACCATCCGCGCGCTTGATGCAATCGTTGATGACAAAGACGCGCTGTACTGATGCGATTAACCGCTTTCATTCTGGCCAGCCTTACGCTGGGCACCCCCGCATTGGCCCACGGGCAGGACGCAGCAATTGCTGCGTTCAATGCGTGGTGTTTTAAGGCGGGCCAGACAGAAAGCAGCATCCGTGCCAATATGGCGCGCAGCGCGGGGTCACCTTTGCCCTTTGATCTGGTATTTTGGGACGTCTCGATTGAGCCCGTTTCCCAAGATTTGCCAAAGGGTGTTGAGCGGCGCTGTGAGGTCTCGTTCGAAGGGGATCACACCGACGGGGCAATCGCGGGGCTGCGCAAGCAGATGGCGACCCCACCGGTTTTTGGCACAGTAATTCCGCTGCCCGACACACATCAATCCTTGGCAGGGACAGTCCTGATCGAAGGGCGCGAACTATTGGCGGGTCGTGTGGCCGTCGTGCATGTCGGGACACGGGATGGCAAAACCTTTATCGCTGTCGATCGCTTGTTCGACGGTCTCGGGGCACCAAAAAATGACTGATAGCCTGTTGCGAAACCACCCTTTGCGGCCAACGTCAAACCATGGCCTGATAACCGTGACAGCCAAGCCTTCTCGCTACGGTCTGCGCATCGGTACGCAGGCCATTCACCCGCCCAAGTCAATACCATCTCAAAACGCGCCCAATAGGGCCGCGACTACCTAAATATACCACGCACATCTTGTGCGTATTCATTGCAAGACAGGAGGGCCTCATGGCCGTACTCGTAGACGAAAACACCAAAGTGATCTGTCAGGGCCTCACCGGCTCCCAAGGGACGTTCCACACAGAACAGGCAATCGCCTATGGGACAAAAATGGTTGGCGGCGTGACCCCCGGCAAAGGCGGCCAATCGCATCTGGACCTGCCCGTGTTCAACTCTGTCCACGAAGCGCGCCACGTGACCGAAGCCAATGCTACCGTCATCTATGTACCGCCCCCCTTTGCTGCGGATTCAATCCTTGAGGCGATCGACGCCGAGATGGAATTGATCGTCTGCATCACCGAAGGTATTCCGGTTCTGGACATGATGCGTGTCAAACGCGCGCTGGACGGGTCGAAATCGCGTCTAATCGGGCCAAACTGCCCCGGCGTTATCACGCCCGATGCTTGCAAGATCGGCATCATGCCTGGCCATATTCACAAGCGCGGATCCTGCGGCGTTGTTTCGCGTTCGGGCACGCTGACATACGAAGCGGTCAAGCAGACATCCGATCTGGGCCTTGGCCAGTCTTCCGCAGTCGGTATCGGTGGTGACCCCATCAAAGGGTCCGAGCATATCGACATCCTCGAGATGTTCCTGGCCGATCCCGAAACCCATTCGATCATCATGATCGGTGAAATCGGAGGCTCTGCCGAAGAAGAAGCCGCGCAGTTCCTTGCGGATGAGAAAAAGAAGGGCCGTTGGAAGCCAACCGCCGGCTTCATCGCCGGGCGCACCGCCCCTCCCGGTCGCCGCATGGGCCACGCTGGTGCAATCGTTGCCGGTGGCAAGGGCGACGCGGAATCGAAGATCAACGCGATGCGCGAAGCGGGCATCGTTGTCGCGGACAGCCCTGCAACTTTGGGTGAAGCCGTCCAAGAAGCGATCAACAAAGGGTAATCCCTTAAAGTCGGGCAGGCATACCGCCTGCCCGACACACCACATCAATCCGTTGCGCTCTCATTAGAGGTATCGCCATGACCGACCACCCGCAGAACGACCAGTTCCACGATTCCTCTTTCCTTGAGGGGCAAAACAGCACGTATCTTGAAGCGATGTATGCGCGCTATGCCAATGATCCGACTGCGGTCGATGATGCATGGCAAGCGTTCTTCAAGGCGATGGATGATGATGGCGACGACGTAAAGGCCGAAGCCGCAGGCCCGTCTTGGGCGCGCAGCGACTGGCCCCCAATGCCGCAGGACGACCTGACGGCCGCCCTGACTGGTCAGTGGCCTGCCCCAGTTGAAACCAAAGCCGCTGGCCAAAAGATTGTCGATAAAGCTGCGGCCAAAGGCGTGGAACTCTCGGATGCGCAGGTGCAACGCGCTGTGCTTGACAGTATTCGCGCCTTGATGCTGATCCGCGCCTACCGGATCCGTGGCCATTTGGCCGCTGACCTTGATCCGCTTGGCATGCGCGATGTCGGTGGCCAGCCAGAGTTGGACCCGGCCGCATATGGTTTTGGCCCCAAGGACATGGATCGCCCGATTTTCATCGACAACGTACTTGGCCTGCAAATCGCCACGATGAAGCAGATCGTCGACATCGTAAAGCGCACCTATTGCGGGACGTTCGCGCTGCAATATATGCACATCTCGAATCCCGAAGAAGCGTCTTGGTTGAAAGAGCGGATTGAAGGCTACGGCAAAGAAATCCATTTCACCCAGAACGGTAGAAAAGCCATTCTGAACAAGCTGGTCGAAGCCGAAGGATTTGAGAAATTCCTGCATGTGAAATACATGGGGACCAAGCGTTTCGGCCTGGATGGCGGTGAATCCCTGATCCCTGCGATGGAACAGATTATCAAACGTGGCGGCCAGCTTGGCGTGCAGGATATCGTCATCGGCATGCCCCACCGCGGGCGTCTGTCCGTGCTCGCCAACGTGATGCAAAAACCCTACCGCGCGATCTTTAACGAATTTCAGGGCGGTAGCTTCAAGCCCGAAGACGTCGATGGATCGGGTGATGTGAAATACCACCTTGGTGCATCATCTGACCGCGAATTCGATGGCAATACCGTTCACCTGTCGCTGACCGCCAACCCGTCCCACCTTGAGGCGGTGAACCCCGTCGTTTTGGGCAAGGTCCGCGCCAAACAAGATCAGCTGAAAGATCCCAACCGGATCAAGGTTATGCCGATTTTGCTGCACGGCGATGCGGCATTTGCCGGTCAGGGTGTTGTGGCTGAATGTTTCGCACTGTCCGGTCTGCGCGGCCACCGCACCGGCGGGACAATGCACATCGTGGTGAACAACCAGATCGGTTTCACCACCGCGCCGCATTTCAGCCGCTCCAGCCCCTACCCGACCGACAACGCTCTTGTGGTCGAAGCGCCGATTTTCCACGTCAATGGCGATGATCCAGAGGCCGTGGTTCATGCCGCCCGCGTGGCCACCGAATTCCGTCAGAAGTTCCACAAAGACGTGGTTCTGGACATCATCTGCTACCGCCGTTTTGGTCACAACGAGGGCGACGAGCCCATGTTCACCAACCCGGTAATGTATCAGAAAATCAAAAAGCAAAAAACCACGCTCACGCTTTATACGGATCGCCTTGTCAAAGACGGGCTGATCCCCGAAGGCGAGATCGAGGATATGAAAGCCGCGTTCCAGGAAAAGATGAACACGGAATTCGAAGCCGGCAAAGAGTATCGCCCCAACAAGGCAGACTGGCTTGATGGCAAGTGGTCGCATCTCGATAAGGCGAAAGAAAAGAAATACCAGCGCGGCAAGACGGCAATTGCGCCCGAAACGATGGCCGATGTTGGTAAGGCGCTGACCACAGCGCCCGATGATTTTCCGGTGCATAAAACGATCACGCGCCTGCTGGACGCCAAGGCCGAAATGTTCAAGTCCGGTGTTGGCTTTGACTGGGCCACAGCAGAGGCATTGGCCTTTGGGTCGCTGTTGACTGAAGGGTACAAGGTTCGCCTTTCCGGGCAGGATTCGGCACGCGGCACGTTCTCGCAACGCCACTCGGCGCTGATCAACCAGGAAAACGAAGACCGGTATTATCCGCTGAACCATATCCGCGAGGGGCAAGCCGAATACGAGGTCATCGACTCAATGCTGTCCGAATATGCGGTTCTGGGCTTTGAATACGGCTATTCGCTTGCCGAACCCAACGCGCTGACCCTTTGGGAGGCACAATTCGGCGATTTCGCCAACGGCGCTCAGATCATGTTTGATCAGTTCATCAGCTCGGGCGAAAGCAAATGGCTGCGGATGTCTGGCCTCGTTTGCCTGATGCCGCACGGCTACGAAGGGCAAGGACCGGAACATTCCTCTGCCCGTTTGGAACGGTTCCTGACCATGTGTGGCGGGGACAACTGGATTGTTGCCAACTGCACCACGCCGGCGAACTATTTCCACCTGCTGCGCCGCCAACTGCACCGCAGCTACCGAAAGCCGCTGATGTTGATGACGCCGAAATCACTGCTGCGTCACAAGATGGCCGTCAGCAAGACCGAAGAATTCACAACCGGGTCCAGCTTTCACCGCGTCTTGTGGGATGATGCCCAGCATGGAAATTCGGAAACCAATCTGGTGGCCGATGACAAGATCAAGCGCGTGGTGATGTGTTCCGGCAAGGTCTATTATGACCTCCTGGAAGAACGTGATGCCCGCGGGATCGACGACATCTATCTTCTGCGCTTCGAACAATTCTACCCCTTCCCTGCCCAATCCGCCGTAAAAGAACTGGAACGTTTCAAAAACGCTGAAATGGTCTGGTGTCAGGAAGAACCCAAAAATCAGGGGGCCTGGACCTTTATTGAACCCAACATCGAATGGGTTCTGGGCCGGATCGACGCCACACACACCCGCCCCGTTTACGCCGGGCGCGCCACAGCGGCCTCGCCCGCTACGGGCCTTGCCTCTCAACATAAAGCACAACAAGCAGCACTCGTTAACGATGCGCTGACCATCGAAGGAAAATAACCATGACAAGCGAAGTACGCGTCCCCACGTTGGGCGAATCCGTTACCGAAGCGACCGTGGCAACATGGTTCAAAAAGCCCGGCGATAGTGTCGAAGTTGACGAAATGCTCTGCGAGCTGGAAACCGACAAGGTCACCGTCGAAGTCCCAAGCCCGGTGGCTGGCACATTGGCAGAAATCGTTGCCGCAGAAGGCGAGACTGTTGGCGTTGACGCGCTGCTGGCTAATATTTCCGAGGGTGGTGAAAAGCCTGCCGCCAAGGAAGAAAAGCCTGCTGCCGAAACCAAGGCCGACGCCCCCGCTAAGGGTGGCGACGCCGTCAATGTGATGGTCCCGACCCTTGGTGAATCGGTAACCGAGGCGACAATCAGCACTTGGTTCAAGAAAGTCGGCGACACCGTCGAAGCCGATGAAATGCTATGCGAACTGGAAACCGACAAAGTCAGCGTCGAAGTACCTGCACCCGCCGCAGGCACCCTGACCGAGATCCTGTTCGAAGAAGGTGCAACCGTCGAGGCAAATGCCAAGCTGGCCATCATCACCGAAGGCGCAGGCGGTGCATCCGCGACAGAAGGCACACCTGAGACCACCACCAAGCCGGGCGGGCGCGATGCAGCGCCTTCGACGTCCTCGGGTGACACCGAAGACGCGCCATCCGCCAAAAAGGCAATGGCCGAGGCTGGCATCACACGCGATCAGGTCACCGGCACCGGCCGCGATGGCCGGGTGATGAAAGAAGACGTTGCCAAGGCTGTTTCTGCCGGCACATCTGCTGCGAAACCTGCCCCCGCTGCGGCGCCGCGCGCGCCTTCCGCCCCGCAAGATGCCGCGCGCGAAGAACGGGTGAAGATGACTCGCCTGCGTCAAACAATTGCCCGTCGCCTGAAAGACAGCCAGAACACTGCAGCGATGTTGACGACCTACAACGAGGTCGACATGACGGAAATCATGGCCCTGCGGAACGAATACAAGGATCTGTTCCTCAAGAAACATGGTGTCAAACTGGGCTTCATGTCCTTCTTCACCAAGGCCTGCATCCACGCGCTGCACGAAGTACCCGAAGTGAACGCCGAAATCGACGGTACCGATGTTGTGTACAAAAACTACGTCAACATGGGCATCGCGGCTGGTACACCTACAGGCCTAGTCGTGCCGGTAATCAAAGACGCACAGGACATGTCCTTTGCAACGATCGAAAAATCGATTGCCGAAATGGGGGCCAAGGCCCGTGATGGCAAGCTGTCGATGGCCGAAATGCAAGGTGGCACTTTCACCATCTCAAACGGGGGTGTCTACGGTTCGCTGATGTCCTCGCCGATCCTGAACCCGCCACAGTCCGGCATCTTGGGCATGCACAAGATTCAAGACCGTCCGATGGCAATCAACGGTCAGGTCGTTATCCGCCCGATGATGTACCTCGCGCTCAGCTACGACCACCGGATCGTCGACGGCAAAGGGGCCGTAACTTTCCTTGTGCGCGTGAAAGAAGCGCTCGAAGATCCCCGTCGTCTGCTGATGGATTTGTAAAACAAAATCGGCGGGTGCAAGCCCGCCGATTTAACACAATGGCGCATAGATGCGTCGAAAGGATACCCGATGACAGAAACGACGATACTTGCCGCTTACGGCCTTCTCGTACTGCTGACGCTCCTTTTACAGGTCATCGGCGGGATGCAGCAGCTCAGCCTCGGCTACCTATTATCCTCTCGTGATGAAACGCGCACCGTTACTGGAATGACGGCCAGACTTGAACGCGCGCTGAACAACTCACTCGTGGCGATGGCTCTTTTCGCACCAGCGATTCTGATCCTCGTGGTGCTGGATAGAACCGGGTCCGCCAGTCTACTAGCTGCGCAGGTCTTCTTGATTGCGCGTATCGTCTACCTGCCTGTCTATGCGTTTGGCATCCCCGCCATACGCACGCTGGCGTGGCTGACGGGCTTCGCTGCCACAGCTTTCCTGTACCTCCTTGCGCTCTAGCGGATCAAAAATAGCATGACCCCCGAACTTACCGTCCTCATCCTCGCCGCCCTGCTACAGACCGTAACATTCGTGCTCTACGCAGTCCCAGCGAACCGCGAACTTGGTACCGGCTATACGATGTCAGCGCGCGACCGCGCCCCCACGCGCGAAATGTCCGACCGCACTGCCCGTCTTGGCAGAACAATGGACAATACCTTCGAAGCACTCATTCTCTTTGGCATTGCCGCCACTGTCATTGCGCTCTCCGATCAAAGCACCACATACACCATGTTGATGTCGTGGATTTTCCTTGCCGCCCGTATAGCCTATATTCCCGCATACGCGCTCGGCTGGCGTCCGGGCCGCTCAATCATCTGGGCCGTAGGCTTCGCGGCCACAACGCTCATGCTGATCGCGGCGCTCTTTTGATCTTCCAAATGGACCCAAATCCCGGGGGAGTGCGCTTGCGCACGGGGGCAGCGCCCCCTAGCCTCTCTCTCAACCAAGACACCTATTGAAAACAACCAACCGTCCGACCTTCTCAAGGAGACCTCCCATGTCCAGCTACGATGTCATCATCATCGGCTCCGGCCCCGGCGGCTATGTATCCGCAATTCGCTGCGCCCAATTGGGCCTCAAGACCGCCTGCGTCGAGGGGCGCGACACGTTGGGCGGAACCTGCTTGAACGTCGGCTGCATCCCGTCAAAGGCTCTGCTCCACGCGACCCATATGCTCCACGAGGCGGAGCATAATTTCGGGGACATGGGCCTTAAGGGCAAGAGCCCCTCGGTCGACTGGAACCAGATGCAGGCCTATAAACAGAACACCATTGACACCAATACCAAGGGCATCGAATTCCTGTTCAAAAAGAACAAGATCGACTGGATCAAAGGCTGGGCAACCATTCCCGAGGCCGGCAAGGTCAAGGTTGGCGACGACGTGCACGAAGCCAAAAACATCATCATCGCCACAGGATCAGAACCGGCATCACTTCCGGGTGTTGAGGTCGACGAAAAGATCGTTGTCACCTCGACCGGGGTGTTGTCGCTGAACAAGGTCCCCAAGAAAATGGTCGTGATCGGTGCAGGTGTCATCGGCTTGGAGATCGGCTCGGTCTATGCCCGTCTCGGCAGCGAGGTCACCGTGGTTGAATACCTTGATGCGATCACGCCCGGCATGGACGGTGAAGTGCAAAAGAACTTCATGCGGATCCTGAAAAAGCAGGGAATCAACTTTATCATGGGTGCCGCTGTCCAAGGTACCGAAGCTTCAAAATCCAAAGCAAAGGTCACCTACAAGCTGCGCAAGGACGAAAGCGAACATACGCTGGATGCTGATGTCGTGCTGGTCTCGACCGGTCGCAAACCATTTTATGATGGTCTGGACCTTGCCGGTCTCGGTATCGAGATGACCAAGCGCGGACAGATCGCTGTGAATGACCACTGGGAAACATCCGTCAAAGGCATTTATGCAATCGGCGACGTGATCGAGGGCCCCATGCTGGCGCACAAGGCCGAAGACGAAGGCATGGCAGTCGCTTCAGTCGTTGCTGGCAAGCATGGTCACGTAAACTATGGCGTGATCCCCGGCGTGATCTACACCCACCCAGAGGTTGCAAATGTCGGCATGACCGAAGAGCAACTGAAAGAAGAAGGCCGCGCCTATAAAGTTGGCAAATTCAGCTTTATGGGGAACGCCCGTGCCAAGGCTGTTTTCGCCGGTGAAGGGTTTGTAAAGATCATCGCCGACAAAGAAACCGACCGCATTCTAGGTGCTCATATCATCGGGCCAGCGGCAGGTGATCTGATCCACGAGGTTTGCGTTGCGATGGAATTCGGTGCCTCTGCCGAAGATCTGGCGATGACGTGCCACGCCCATCCGACCTACTCCGAAGCTGTGCGTGAAGCTGCATTGGCCTGTGGTGATGGCGCAATCCACATGTGATTGGTTTTGAATGATCTTACGTCTGGGGCTCTGCCCCAGACCCCGGGATATTTATGAGCCAGAGAAGAAGAAGATGGCTGGGGAAACGGCGGCGAATTCCAACACATGTGCCGACCCTGTCGATCTTGCTGATCACACGTATGTCATACGGTCTATGCGCACCAGAGCCTGAGGTGTTTGGCACACGCAGTTAGGGTCACGGAGCCTTGGAGGTGATAGATGATCTGGGGCCATGCGCATAGTCGATTACATCAGCCTGCTTCAACTCCCAGATAGCCCCGATATTTTCAGCGCTCCGCATGCGCTCTAGCATCTGCAAGCAATTCGTCTGACCGTTTTTCCACAACCCGCTCTAGGGTTTCCATAAAGTCTTTCCGCTCCATTCCGGCGGGCATCGGATCCAGGAATTCGACCACTGCGACACCGGGGCGACGGTACAGCCCGCGACGCGGCCAGAAATACCCGACATTCGTGGCGACAGGCACGCATGGTTGACCCAATTGCTCATAAAGTGCGGCAGTCCCCTTTTTATAGGGCACGATGGCACCGGGTGCGACACGGGTCCCTTGGGCGTAGATAATCATTTGGCCTGCGTCCATATCACCCCGTCGGACATCCGCCAGCATCTTGGTGACCGCTTGCCCGCGCTTGCCACGATTGACGGGGATCATTCCCATGCGTTTGGCATATTGCCCGATCACAGGCATCCAGAGGATTTCCCGTTTCATGATGAATTTTCCCGCCGGGACGGATTGAAAGATCATCAGAATGTCTAGAAATGACTGGTGCTTGGCGGCAATCAAAACCGCATCCGTCGGGGGGGTGCCGCGTACTTCGCAACGCATGCCAACGATATGTTCTGCCATCCACATTACACCGCGCGAATAGCCTTTGCAGCAGGCGTAGGCCCCGCGCCGTGAAAACAGCGCCCATGGTGCATAAAGAATGCCGATAACGGGCATAAAGACCGTGCATCCCACGATAAATGTGATTGATCGTATCCACTGCAACATCAGGCAAGTTCCTTTAGGGTGCGCCGGGCTGCGGCACCTGTGGCGGCAAAGGCGACGGCACCTGCCAAAAACGGGATCAGCAGAGGCACCAGCCAATGCCATCCCTGAAAACCAAGCCCGGTCAGAAATCCGCCCGCATCAGAGGTGCTTGGCAATAGCAAGATCGCCAGCATCCCAAGCACCATTCCCACAGTCGCCCCGGTCAGGGCGCGCAGGGTAAAGCGTCGTATAAAGGCCTGCGCGATATAGCCGTCGGTGGCCCCGACCAACCGGAGTACCGCGATCACTTGTGCGTTCGCAGACAGGGCTGCATGGGCGGCAAGTGTCACCATCGCCGCCATCGTTGCGGTGATCAGCAAGGTTGATATCCACCCCAGCAGCTTGAGCCGCGACGCCGCTTTGACCAGTGGCGCGCGCCAGCGGCTGTGGTTGTCCAGCACGGCACCTGGAACTTCGGCGGCCAGACGCAGGCGCAGGCCGTCTGCATCCATACCATCCCCATCCTCGATAATCTCGATCAAGCGCGGCACAGGCAATGCGTCAATCGCCAGTTCAGGCCCGAACCACGGGGCAAGCAACGCTTGCTGTTCCGCGTCGGTCAATGCGCGCGCGGTTTGCACGCCTTTGGTTGTCTCTAGAATACGCAGGGCAGCGGCCGTTTGCGCGGCGCGCTGATCAATCGGGGCCACAACACGGATTGTCGCCGTACGTGCCAATTCCTGCCCCCACATATTCGCCAGCCGCCCCGAAGCCAGCGATAGCGCCAGCGCAAAAACCGCGAGAAAAGCCATCGTCGCGGCAGCAAACAAGGTCAGCTGCGCCGTAAATCCCGAAGGCGGCACAACACGATCCGCTTGCCGGTCCCCTTTCCAAAGGGCAGCAAGAATGACGCGTGGCTTGATCACAAATCTGCCCCCGCCAATTGAATGCGCCGGTTTGCAATGCGCAACACCCGCGCCTGTACCTGCGCCTTGGTGGCGCGGATCAGGCTTAGGTCATGAGTCGCGATCAACACGGTCTTGCCCATTTTGTTCAGCTCCACCAGCAGCCGCAGCAGACGTTGGGACATTTCCCAATCCACGTTGCCTGTCGGTTCATCGGCCAACACCACATCGGGCGACATGATCACGGCCCGCGCAAGGGCCGCACGCTGCCTTTCGCCGCCAGACAGTTCGGGCGGCAACGCATCGGCGCGGTTGCTTAGGCCCACCCAAGACAACAGTTCCTCTAGGTCGCCACCTGCCGCGTCGGCATGGCGGCCTGACACAGTCAGCGGCAGGCTGATGTTTTCGGACACCGGCAGGTGGTTCAGAAACTGGCAATCCTGATGCACCACCCCCACGCGGCGCCGGACCATCGCGATATCGTCGCGGTCAAGGCCACGCACATCCGTGTCAAACAGGCGCACATGTCCCGCAGTCGGCAAAAGCGCGCCGTAACACAGCTTCATCAAGGTGGTTTTGCCAGCGCCGGACGGTCCGGTCAAAAAGTGAAACGACCCCGGTGCCAGCTTGACCGAGATATCGGACAACAATTCGCCCCCGCCATAGCTATAGGCTACGTTTTCAAACTCGATCACACGAAATTCCCAACCCGTTTGAACTGTTGTGCCTTAGCACCGCTTGGGTTTCAATGCACCCCATGGCAGGCTGGGCATGAAGATTGCACTTTTCCTGCCGATTTCTAGACCATAAGGTCGTATACATGTGAAGAATGTGAGGTTTCCAATGGGTACGGACACGCGATGAGACTGATCTGTCCCAACTGTGATGCGCAATACGAGGTGCCCGACGAGGTCATGCCAACGTCGGGCCGCGATGTGCAATGTTCAAACTGTGGTCAAACATGGTTTCAGCATCACCCCGACTACATGCCGCAAGATGACCCCGACGCCCCCGAGGATGATGCCCTTGGTGCCGAGGACGATCCCGACTTTTTCCCAAAGGCAGCTTCACAGGGTGCGCCCACCCCCGTGCGCAAGCAGCTTGACCCGTCGGTTGCGGACATCTTGCGTCAAGAGGCCGAAGCAGAACAGGCCGCGCGCCAAAGCCGTCAGGCCGAAACACTGGAAAGCCAACCGGATCTTGGGTTGGACAGTGCGGGCGAACCTTCAGACAGCGACCGCGCGCAGCAAGCCAAAGAGCGTATGGCGCGGTTACGTGGTGAGGAAGTGCGCACGGCTTCGGAAGTCAAAGCCACCGCAGCGGCCATCGGATCGCGGCGCGATCTTCTGCCCGATATCGAAGAGATAAATTCGACCCTCCGGTCTGACACCACACGGCGCAATGCCGCCCCCGCCAGAGACACCGGAACCACCACGGGTTTGGACACAGCCGAAGAACGCCGCGGCTTTAGTGCCGGTTTTCTCAGCATCGTAGTGTTGGCGACGCTGTTGATCATGATCTATGTCTTTGCGCCCAAGATCGCCGCGATGGTGCCGGGTGTTGATCCCTACCTGTCCGCCTTTGTGGCATGGGTCGATAACACCCGCCTGTGGCTGGACGAGCATTTGCAAAGCGCTTTGCAGTGGCTGGATGCAAAAGCATCCCAATCGGGCACCTGACAGGGCAACGTTTGTGCCGCGAGGCCCGTTTACGCGCCGCTAGAAACGATCCAGCAAACGGTTCAGATAGTCGCGCTCAACCTCGGGGCGTTCCGCCTCGCCAGAGCGGCGTCTGATTTCATCCAGCAGTTCGCGTGCGCGCCCGTAGGCGTCATTGTCCATCGACAGTTCACCTTCGGTGCTTTCGCCACCGTTCGAGGATTGGTTGCGCCCCAAAGGATCACGGTTATTGGCCTGCTGGTTACCATCGGCATTGCCTTGGCCTGGCTGGTTTTGCTGCTGTTCCTGCGCCATTGCATCGCCAAGCGCGCGCATGCCTTCGCGCAGGGCTTCCATTGCTTGGGACTGGTTATCAATCGCCTCCGAGAGGTCATTATTCCGCAAGGCTTCTTCGGCACCGTCCATGGCGCGGCCCGCACGGTCTAACGCGTCGCGCGCCGCATCCCCTTCGGCTGTGCCACCGCCCGGCAGCCGCCCTTGCTGGCGGTTCAGCTCATCGCGCAGCGCTTGTTGGCGATCTGCGATCGACCCTTGGCCTTGGCCATCTTGCCCTTGTCCATCGTTCTGGCCGGGCTGCTGCCCTTGTTGGCCTTGTCCGGGTTGGTTCTGGCCCTGCTGCTGACCGGGCTGCTGGCCTTGCCCTTGCTGCTGGCCCGGCTGTTGTCCTTGCTGTCCTTGCTGCCCTTGCTGCCCTTGCTGGCCATCCGGATTGAACTGTTCTTGCAAGTCACGGAACGCCTGATCGCTCAGCTCTTGCTGGTCGCGCAAGGTTTCGGCCAACCCCTCCATCGCCTGGTCACCGGGGCTTTGACCGCCCTGACCGGGCTGGCCTTGGGTGACCCGCATGTTCTCCATCATCTCTTGAAGCTCGCGCAGCGCCTGTTCGGCCTCGGCCATGCGGCCTTGCTCCATCAGCTCTTGAATGCGGTCCATCATGCGCTGCAAATCGTCTTGGGTCATTTGCATGCTCTCGCTTTGCTGGCCCTGTTGCTGGTCTTGCTGCCCGCCTTCTTGAGCTTGCTGGCGCTGCAACTGGCGCATGTACTCGTCGGTCGCACGGCGTAATTCATCCATCAGCTCGGCGATTTCTCCTTTCGACGCTCCGTTTTTCATCGCCTCGGTCAGCCGCTCTTGGGCACGGCGCATCCGGTCCAGTGCGTCAGCCAAAACGCCTTCTTCAAGCTCGATCGCCAAATCCCACAGGTCTTCGGCTATGTCGGTCTGCACCTCGTCGCTCAGACCATAGCTGGCGCGAATGTCCAACCGGTTGATCTGCTGGCGCAACCGCAAGGCAGATGTTTCGGACCGGAAAATGTCTTGGGGACGATAGGCCACCGCCTTGAGAACCTGCGCCAACCGCGCCGCATTCGCCTTGGACCACAACAGGTCGCGCCGTTGTTCAATTACCGCAGCCGCCAGCGGATCAAAGAACCGCCGCCCCGGCAAGGTCATCCCGCTTGGAGGGGTGGCGGTCTGCTGCTCTGACGCATCCAGAACGCTCAAGCTGATTTTCACAGGCAAATTCGCCCATGGATGCTTGGAGAAATCCTCGATCAGGTTTTCTTCGAACTCAGTGCGGTCCCCCGCAATCGGCATGGGCAGAGGGATAACCAGTTCAGGACGCGCATCAGGATCAACCGCCAACCCATAGCGCCGGTCAACTGCCGCCAGATCAAGACTGATCCGCGCCTCACCTGCTTCAACGCCGTAATCATCGCGCGCCACAAATGGCAGACGCATTTCGCCCAAGGCAGCAACTTCCGGGTCGCCCAAAATCTCAACTTCGGGGGCGGCATCGGGCAGCATCGTCACATTCCAAACGCGCCCGCCCGGTCCATCAACGCGGATTTCACCGCTTTGGGCGACCGTGAAATCCAGCACCGTCGCGGGTTCGACATCCTGATCAACCGGCACTCCTGATACAGTCTGCGTGACGCTCAACGCGCCCACTTCGCCATAAAGCCGCAGGGTGATCAAAGTACCGGCGGGCAAATTGATCGCCCCCGCATCCAGATCAGCCAGATACAGCGTTGGCCTTCCGGTATAGCGTGGCGGTTCAGCCCAGCCTTCCCAGACCGGCCCGCTGGCCAATCCGCCGCCACCCGGTGCCATCCCTGCAACAGACCCCACGCGCAGCACCGACCCGAATACCAGTGCCGTGACGAAAAACAGCATTGCGACATAGCGCAGCGCAAACGGATCGCGCCGCGACACGCGCAGGTCGGCAGGCACAGCCCGCGCTGCCGCCGCACGGTCGCTCATCCGCTGTTGGTGCGCTTGCCAGACTGCCATCGACGCCGGATCGCCCGCACCAATGGCTTGGGCATCCATCAAGGCCTGAATGGGACGTCCGGGCAAACTTGCATCCAGCCGCGCCAACGCATCGATCTGTCTTGGTACTTTGAAATGCCATGCGGCATAGCCTAACGCACCAATAACAGCGATCAAAACCATCGCAGCCGCAGCATAGACAACCTCGACCGCGACAAGATCATGCAGCCCCAGGATCAGCGCTGCCAGGACAACAAGGATCACCCCGACCAACGGCCAAAGCGCTTGAACCAGCGCTTCGGCCCACATGCCAGCCCAAGTCAGCCTGAGCGGCCATTTGATTTTGGCGAGCCCGCGGCGTTGGTCATCACTTGTGATAAGGGTCATCTTTGACAATCTCCCGCATGGTTGACACGCAGCGCGCGGTCAAAGCCATTCAGGGATGGTATCTCGATTTATCATTTCGTCAAAGGTTGGTCGCGCGCGGATAACCGCAAATTGATCGTCCTTGACCAAAACTTCCGGAATAAGTGCCCGTGAGTTATACTCGCTGCTCATCACGGCACCGTATGCACCGGCACTTCTAAACGCGACAAGGTCACCTGCGGCAAGCGCTGGCATCATGCGCTGCTTGGCAAATGTATCCCCGGATTCGCAAACCGGCCCGACGATGTCATAGGGCTGCTGCTCAGCCCCCGGCGCGGGTTCGACCACGGGGATGATGTCGTGATGCGCCTCGTACATGGCGGGGCGGATCAGATCGTTCATCGCCCCGTCAAGGATCAGGAAATCGCGGCCTTCACCAGACTTCACATAAATCACTTCGCTGATCATCAGCCCGGCATTGCCCGCAATCAAGCGGCCCGGTTCGATTTCGATCTCGCAACCAAGATGCCCCAGTTTGCGCTGCACCATCGCACCGTAATCACGGGGCAAAGGGGGCGCTTCGTTGTTGCGCTCATAAGGAATGCCCAAGCCGCCGCCCAGATCAAGCCGGCGTATGTTGTGACCATCTGCGCGCAGAACCTCGGTTAATTCAGCAACTTTGTCATAGGCCTGCTCGAACGGGGCAAGATCGGTCAGCTGGCTGCCAATGTGCACGTCGATCCCAATGACATCTAGGCCAGCCATGCTTGCTGCCATTGAATAAACTTCACGCGCACGCGCAATGGGAATGCCAAACTTGTTCTCGGATTTGCCGGTCGCGATCTTGGCATGGGTCTTGGCGTCCACATCGGGGTTCACGCGAATGGTGATCGGGGCGACCTTGCCCAGCGACCGCGCCACAGCGTCCAGAACCTCCATCTCGGGTTCGGATTCGACGTTGAACTGACGAATGCCGCCCTCAAGCGCCAACCTGATCTCATCAGCCGTTTTCCCAACGCCGGAAAATACGATCTTATCGCCCGGAACACCTGCGGCCTTGGCGCGCAAATACTCGCCCGCCGACACAACATCCATGCCCGCCCCTGCCTGCGCCAATGTACGCAAAACTGCCTGATTGGAATTGGCCTTCATCGCATAGCAAACAAGATGGTCCATGCCGTCCAGCGCATCATCAAATGCCTTGAAATGCCGCAACAAGGTTGCTGTGGAATAGACATAAAACGGCGTCCCCACCGTTGCCGCGATCTCTGAAATTGCGACATCTTCAGCGAACAGCGCACCGTCGCGATACAGGAAATGATCCATTTTCTCTGGCTCCCAAATATCCCCGCCGGAGGCTCCGACGCTATTTTACAGGGGCCGACCGCAGAAATAGGTACAAAGGCAGGCCACAGCTTACCCCAATACCAAAGGTTGCGGGAATGGCAATCAGCGCCAACCAATTTCGCCGCACTGCGACTTCTGCAATGACCCAGACGGTAAGGGTGACGGCAGCAATGGTCAAATCCCACACCAGCCCACTTGAGGCCGCATTCACATGCCAAGCCTCGACCATCGCGCCCAAGTCAACTCCATTCGCCCGAAACCAAGTGACGAAATAATACATCGGATGGACCGCACCCCAAACCGCGAGGGCAAGATAGATCATGCGCAAAATCGACATGTCAAAAACCCTTTGAAACGCCGACGTTCACATAACCTGACACATGTATGCCCGGCTCGTAATTCGACGGCTCTTGGCGCGGGTGCACGGTGTCATCACCGTTGCGCGGCACGGGTGGCGTACACGCCCCAAGCAGCGCCACAGCGCTGACTACCCATGCCAGTCGCATCATAGCACCTGTCCCAAACCCAAGCGGAAGGCACCGCCGCCAACAGTTAGTGACGTGCCAACGGAAGCGCCTGAATTCGACAGCGTCACCGTCCCGGCAACCTGCGGCTTTTGCGGCTCTCCATCCGCGCCACAGCCCACGAGGGCAAGCAAAGATATCAAAGCCAAAGCTGGTTTCATGCCAATATCCCTTTCCACCGGGCAACCTGCGCGCGAACCTGTGCGGGCGCAGTACCCCCATAAGACATACGCGAATTCACCGAATTTTCCACACCAAGCACGCCGAAAACATCTGCAGTGATCCCGTCATAAGCGGTTTTCATCTGTTCCAACGTCAGATCAGGCAGGTCGCAGCCGTTCTTTTCGGCCAAGGCCACCAGCGATCCCGTGATGTGATGTGCGTCGCGAAAAGGCAGGCCCAGCACGCGCACCAGCCAGTCGGCCAAATCTGTCGCGGTCGAAAAACCCGACCCGGCGGCAGCAGCAAGGCTGTCACGGTTGGCGGACATATCCTTGACCATGCCTTCCATCGCGGCCAGCGCCAGCATCAGATTGTCCGCAGCGTCGAACACCTGTTCCTTGTCTTCCTGCATGTCCTTGGAATAGGCCAGCGGTAGCCCCTTCATTACCATCATCAGCGCCACATTCGCCCCCATGATACGCCCGATCTTGGCGCGGATCAGCTCGGCTGCGTCAGGGTTTTTCTTTTGCGGCATGATGCTGGACCCTGTCGAAAACCGGTCTGACAATGTCACGAAACGGAACTGCGCCGACGACCAAATCACCAATTCTTCGGCAAAGCGGCTTAGGTGCATCGCACAGATCGACGCCGCCCCGAGGAACTCGAGGGCGAAGTCACGGTCGCTAACCGCGTCCAGCGAATTGGCAGACGGGCGGTCAAACCCAAGGGCATGCGCCGTCATGTCGCGGTCAATCGGAAAGGACGTGCCAGCCAGCGCAGCCGCCCCCAAAGGAGACTCGTTCATCCGCGCACGCGCATCGCGCATCCGGCTTAAATCGCGGCCGAACATCTCGACATAGGCCATCATGTGGTGGCCCCACGTGACGGGCTGCGCGGTCTGCAGATGGGTGAAACCCGGCATGACCCAATCGGCCCCTGCCTCTGCCTGACCCAACAGGGCTTGGATTAACGCCAGCAAACCGGTCTCGGCCGCATCAAACTGGTCGCGCACCCACAGCTTGAAATCTGTCGCCACTTGGTCGTTGCGCGACCGGCCTGTGTGCAGACGCCCTGCTGGCTCTCCGATGACCTCTTTCAGACGCGCTTCGACGTTCATGTGGATGTCTTCCAGCGCAGTCGAATACTGGAACGTTCCGCCTTCGATCTCTGACAAGACCGTGAGCAGGCCTTTCCCAATCGCGTCGGCATCGCTATCAGTAATGATGTCTTGTGCGGCCAACATGGCGGCATGGGCGCGCGACCCGGCAATATCCTGGGCGGCCATGCGTTGGTCAAATGAGATCGAGGCGTTGATCGCCTCCATGATCGCGTCTGGTCCGGCGGCAAAACGGCCCCCCCACATTTTGTTCGAAGTCGTATCAGTCATCAGGCAACCCCTCGGAGGGAAAAATGAGAAAAGTAGTGCTCGCGCTCGTTTATACGGCCCTGACGGTCGGTGCAAACCCAAGCTTTGGCCAAAGCGCCGACATCGCCGCCCTGCGCGACGGGGACATGAAAAAACTCGTGGTGCATGATGCGCCGGTTGCCACGTCGACCGTGGCATTCGATCTGGCTGATGGCGCGGGCAAGGCAACGCTTGAGGATTGGCGCGGCAAATATGTGGTGATCAACTTTTGGGCAACATGGTGCGCGCCATGCCGCAAGGAAATGCCACAGCTGAACGCCCTGCAAAAAGAATTCGGCGGCGATGATTTTGACGTGCTGACAATTGCGACCGGGCGTAACTCACCCGACGGCATCCAGCGCTTCTTTGACGAGGCCGGCGTTGATAGCCTGCCACGCCATCAAGACCCGAAGCAGGCGCTTGCCAGTCAGATGGGGATTTTCGGCCTGCCGATCACCGTGATCATGGACCCACAAGGCCGCGAGATCGCCCGCCTGCGCGGCGATGCCGATTGGTCCAGCGACAGCGCCAAAGCGATCATTCAAGCACTGGTGGAATCCAAGACCGACAGTTAACCGGTCTTGGTGCATCAATAAACTCAGGCCGCGTGCTGCAGAATCGCGGCTTCGGAGACGCTAAGGTTGCGCCGCGCATAGCTGCCATAGGTATGCGGATCAAAGGTCAGCTTGGGGTAGTGTGCAAGCAGCCGCGCACGGTCCGCGCTGTCCAACGTCTCAAGCGCCGCCGAAGCCGGGTGGAAGCTTTCTGTCTCTACCCCGTTCGCCCACATGATTTGGTGTGTGTCTAGCAGCACATGGATATAGTTGATCTCGCGGGTGTGGGCATCGACAGTCACGCTGGACCCGTTGACCAAATCCCTCGCCGACACCAACACCTCGGATGTGTTGAACAAGCTGCGCGCCACATCCCCCTTCAGCAGAACCCGATGGCTAGGCGACACCAGCAAATCCCGATCAGGACGCGCAAGGCCCAGCGCATTGGCGCGAAACCGCACCGGACGCAGTTGTGGCATCGCAAACAGGCGCGCGCCGCTCATCCGGCGCTTGCCGATCCAGCGGATCGGTTGCATGCCATTGTCCTTGGTCTGAACCAGATCACCTTCGCGCAAGTCTTCGATCCGGTCTGCGCCATTTTCGGTGCGGATCAAGGTGCCAGGGGTAAAGCAGATCACGCCGCCGCCCTGCTGGGCCACCTTGTCCAAAGACATCGTGCCAAGGGTATGGTGCACAATCCAAAGATCACTGTTGCGCGGTGGCATATCGTCCAGAAACATCAGCAAAGGCTGGCTGCCACGGCCCACCTCTATCAATGTGACGGTATAGCTTTTGCCGCCGTCAGTGACGACAAAGCTGTTGTCCATGAGTTCTGAAAACTGTTCGTCCATGCGGTCTTTGCGCACCGGAGGAGCGTCCTGATCCAAAGCTGCGCCCACAAGACGGTGCACCATCCGTGCCGCCCGTTTGCGCAAATCTTCTGCGCCGTCTGCCTGATCCAGCCGCAATACATCATTCGGGCCATCAACGCGAATTGCGTCACCTCTCCATGCCCATGCAGCCCCTACTTTCAAGGATTGCACCGGCGCGGCGTCTAGCCCGTCTATTTCTGTTTGCGCCCAGCTTACGACAAACGTGCCCTTAAAGCCCGTTTTACCCACTGTTCACCTGCCTCGTCTTTTTTTAATTAGAGACAGGTTAGCAAAACAGGCACCTTCTGGGAAGGCCGGATAGATCAAAGATTCCAAGGCGTTGCAAAAAGGTTAACGCGCCAGTTTGGCAGGGCGGCAACACAAGATGTTGCGGCTCGACCCTCGCCGGCATCCACATGCGCCCCGTTAGAACGACAAGTTCATGCGGATTGACCCGACAACTTGTTCCTCTGGCTGGGTCTCGTATTCTTTGCCCAACCACGTCACGCCATAAAAAGCCGATGCGCCCTCGCCTTGCCAATGCACGCCAAGGCGCACACGGTCGCGGTGCTCCGTCAGGCTAAGGCCGCGGTCTTGCGGCAGATACGTGCTGTCGCTGACATACGCAATGTCGGCCCCCACCAGAAAACTAAAGCCGGTATTTTCAGCATTCTGTATCACGCGGTACCGATGCCCGGACGTTGCATCGCGCACCAAAAGCTCTCCTTTGCCGATGTTGCCAAAGGTGAAATCGGCCCCCGCACGCATCATCGTCTCAATACCTGCCTGACCCTGTACAAACGGGCGGAAGGACAGGTTTTCACCCAAATCGATACTATGCCCCGCCTCAACAAGAAGGGTGGGGTAAATCCCGTCCTCAATTTGCCGTCTTAGGGTGCGCCCTGACGGGGGTTCATCGCCGATCAGCTTGTGGAACTTGCGCTGCAACAGGCCCAAGCGCGTTTGCGGCCCTGTCACATAAAGCGACGCGCCCACAGAGTATTCCGTTGCCCTATGCTGGAAATGCGTATGCAGCCCCGCCGACAGCACCCCGGCCCACGGGCGCGACCCTGCGGTTGGGCGACTTAGGTTCTCAGGGGCCAGCACATCAAGTCCCAGACGTAATTCGACCAAATCACCGAACTTGCTGGGCGATGACCCGGTCCAATCCGGCCCCCAGACCCGTGAAGAGGCAACAGAACCGGTGCGCTCGCGGTCTTGCAAATCGCCCAAAAAATCATTCGTGATCAAGCGGCCATAGCCAAGGTATTCGCGCCCCTCTGCCGCGATGGACTGAGGCAAGGCCATAAGCAAAATCGCAGCGGCGGTGATGGCCTTGAACATTCGGCGTTTCTCCTGAGGGCTTTTCCCCATCAGACACATTGGTCGCGGGGACGTATGAATTTTTAATTTACACAGTGGCAATCCGTTTAGATTTAAGCAGGAAATACGACGATATTTGGGCGAATGCATGTTCGCAACATTGCGCAACGCTCACAATTCGCTAACGTTACGTTGGTAAAAACAGCGTCGGAGCCCCCAATGTCAGACCCAAAATCGCACCCGTCCCGCCGTATCGTATCCTCGCGCCATCTGGCCGAAGGCGAAGGGTGGGAGGCCTCCGAACTCGAATACGGCATGATCATCGCCTATAATGCCTTCAGCCGTTGGATGTCTCGCTGCATGGCCGCTGCGGGCAATCCTGACCTGACCCCCCTAGAGATTCTGGTCCTGCACAACACCAACCATCGCCAGCGGGAAAAGCGCCTGACCGATATTTGCTTTATGCTGAACATCGAAGACACACATACGGTTAATTATGCGCTGCGCAAGCTGTTGAAATCAGGGCTGATTGACGCGGAAAAGCGCGGAAAAGAGGTGTTTTATCGCACCTCCGCCGCAGGGGCCGAATTGATCGAGGCCTACCGTGCCGTGCGCAACAGCTGCCTGATCGACACGTTGGGGCGGACCGATATCAAGGGCGACGATCTACGCGATATCGCCGCCCATCTGCGGGCCATTTCAGGCCAATATGATCAGGCGAGCCGCGCGGCGGCGTCGCTTTAGCGGCCCAGCTGGCTGGCGGCGCGGGCCAATTCCGTGATCGCAGCCCAATCACCCGCGCGCACAAGCGCATCGGGTGCCACCCAACTGCCACCCGCGCAGACCACGTTGGGCAGCGACAGATAACTTTCGGTATTGGTGGGGCTGACCCCGCCGGTGGGGCAAAAGCGGATTTGCGGCAAAGGTGACGCCAGCGATTTCAGCGCTGGTGCGCCGCCAGAGGCTTCGGCCGGAAAGAACTTGAGCATATCATAGCCGCGTTCCAGCAGGCGCATCGCCTCTGACGCCGTGGCGGCACCGGGCAGCATCGGCAGGTCCAGATCTTCGGCAGCTTGCAGCAATTTATCCGTGGCACCCGGCGACACGCCGAACGTCGCACCCGCATCAACGGCGCGTTTCACATCGTCGGGCGTCAGCAAGGTGCCTGCCCCAACGATACCGCCCTCGACTTTGGCCATCTCGGCAATCACCTCAAGGGCTGCGTCGGTGCGCAAGGTTACTTCCAACGCGGGCAGACCACCGGCGATCAGCGCCTCGGCCAAGGGGCGGGCATGGGCCACGTCATGCACGACCAGAACCGGCACGATCGGCGCGCGTTTGCAGATATCGTAGGCGGCGGCACTTGCGTGTTGAGGGGTCATAGGTTTCGTCCTTTTATCAAATCAAATGCTGCTGGCACCGGTGTCGGCAGCGCCCACGTTCTTGCGGAATGCCGCGAACAGGTCGCGCCCTTGTCCATGTTCATTGCCAGACAAATCAGCCGTCGCCAAGGCGCGGTCCATCACCCCCGGCGTCACAATTTCAAGGCGGCCGTCGCGGGCATCGACCCGGATCACATCCCCGTCTTGCAGGCGCGCAATCGGCCCTCCGTCCAAGGCTTCGGGACAGACATGGATCGCGCTCAACACCTTGCCCGACGCGCCCGACATACGGCCATCAGTCACCAGCGCCACCTGCAAACCGCGCGCTTGCAGGTTGGCAAGAACCGGCGTCAGGCTGTGCAATTCGGGCATGCCATTGGCCTTTGGCCCCTGAAAGCGCACGACGACAACGACGTCTCCGTCAAATTCACCGTTCTTATAGGCCAGCTTGACCGCTTCTTGGTCGTGAAACACCCGTGCGGGGGCTTCGACCACGTGTTGCTCAGGCTTGACCGCTGAAACTTTGGTCACGGCATTGCCCAGCGATCCGGTCAGACGTTTCAAACCGCCCGTCGGCTGGAACGGATCCCCCATCGGGCGCAGGATTTTGTCGTTCAACGTCTCGGTAGGGCCTGCGACCCATTCAACAGCGCCGTCTTTCAGTTTCGGGTCTTGGGTGTACCGTTCAAGCCCCTCGCCCGCGACGGTTTTGACGTCCTTGTGCAGCAATCCGCCCGACATCAACTGGCCAATCATATAGCCCAGCCCGCCAGCGGCGTGGAAGTGGTTCACGTCGGCCAGCCCGTTGGGATAGACCCGCGCCAGCAGCGGTGTTACATCCGCCAAATCCGAGAAATCCTGCCAATCCAGAATAATCCCGCCAGCCCGCGCCATCGCTACCAGATGGATCAGCAGATTGGTCGACCCGCCTGTCGCATTCAGCCCGACAATCCCATTCACATAGGCCTTTTCATCCAGCACATCGCACACCGGCGTATAGTTGTTGCCCAGATGACTGATCGCCAACGCCCGCTGCGTGCCTGTCACGGTCAGCGCATCGCGCAACGGGGTGTTGGGGTTCACAAAGGACGCGCCCGGCAAGTGCAGGCCCATGAATTCCATCAACATCTGATTGGTATTGGCTGTGCCGTAAAAGGTACAGGTGCCGGGCCCATGATAGGCTGCCATCTCAGAGGCCATAAGCTCTTCGCGCGTCGCCTCGCCCGAGGCAAAGCGCTGGCGCACAACGGCTTTTTCATCGTTCGATATCCCAGAGGTCATCGGACCCGCAGGCAAGAAAATCGCGGGCAGATGGCCAAAAGCTTGGGCTGCGATCACCAGACCCGGGACGATCTTGTCACAAACGCCCAAGAAAACAGCGGCATCAAAGGTATTGTGGCTAAGCCCTACGCCTGCGGCCATGGCAATGACATCGCGCGAAAACAGGCTCAGCTCCATCCCCGGCGTGCCTTGGGTTACGCCGTCGCACATCGCGGGCACACCGCCTGCGACCTGTGCCGTGCCCCCGACAGCGCGGGCGGCGTCGCGGATGATTTCAGGAAACCGTTCAAACGGCTGATGCGCCGACAGCATGTCGTTATAGGTGGTAATGATCCCGATATTGCCCGCCGATTTGGTCGCAAGCGCATCCTGATCAGGGCCGGCACCGGCATAGGCATGGGCCTGCCCACTGCACGACAGATGCGCCCGCGCAGGGCCGTCTTCGGCAGCACGGCGCATGCGGTCCAGATACGCTTGGCGACCGGGCGCGCTGCGCGCAACGATCCGGTCGGTGACGCGGGCTAGGGTGTCATTCAGCATCGGGTGTCCTCCTGTTTCGCATCTTGGCTGGTGGCCTTGACTTAAAATATGTTAGCGCTAACCTAGCATGGCCAATGGGTATTTGCAAACCTGCTGAAGCTTGGCACACGGATAAAACGAAAAGGCCCTTTCCCCGCAAATTCTTGTACCTTAAACAAAGCCAATGACATATATTGAACCTTCATTTCTGATCGGTGTGGATGGCGGCGGCACCGGCTGTCGCGTTGCGGTGGGCACAGCGTCCCAAGGTATTCTGGCCGAGGCCAAAGGCGGTCGCGCCAATGTCAGCACCGATTTCGACGAAGCCATCGCCAACATCATGCAGGCCACCCGCACCGCATTGCAAGACGCGGGTTTGGATGCCAGCCAGATGGGGAACGCCGTGGCACATCTGGGGCTGGCAGGATTTACCGGACCGGACATCGGGGCCAAGGTGACCGCTGCCCTGCCCTTTGGCACTTCGGTGGTCACCGAAGACACCGCGACCACCATCGTCGGGGCCATAGGTCAAGACGATGGATTTGTGATCGCCCTTGGCACCGGCACCATCATCGCGCGCCAACGCGATGCGGTGCAAAAATGCATCGGCGGATGGTGTTATCAGGTGTCGGATCAAGCCTCTGGCGCGTGGCTGGGGCATGGGGCCTTGGTGCAAACGCTGCTGGTGGTGGATGGCATTGTGCAGCCCAGCCCCTTGTCCCAGCACCTGCTGGATACCCTTGGCGGCGGCGCAGGCATCGTGCAGTTCAGCCTGAAAGCACGCCCCGGTGATTTCGCGACGCTGGCCCCTGATGTGGTCAAAGCAGCAGCCGCTGGCGACGGAATCGGCATCGAACTGATGCAAAGCGGTGCCGCCTATTTGCGCAGCGCGCTTGGATCGCTTGACTACAAGACCGGCGATATCTTGTGCCTCGCAGGCGGTGTTGGCCCGCACTATGCAAATTATCTGCCCTCTGACATGACGCGCAATCTGGCCGCGGCCAAGGGGCGCGCTGTTGACGGTGCCTTTGCGCTTGCGTTGCGCGCTGCGCGGCGATGACCCACAAACGGGCCTTTGCAGGGGCGCAAATCTTTGATGGCGTCACGCTTTGGGAAACTCATGCCTTGCTGGTTGCAAAGGACGGCACGACACAGCCAAGTCCGCGCGATGCGCTTCCCGAGGAATGCCCCGTCACAACGTTAAAGGGCGGTGTGATTTCACCGGGTTTCGCTGACCTTCAAGTCAATGGTGGCGGTGGGGTCATGTTCAACGACAGCCCCGATATCGAAACCCTGATCAAGATGTCACAGGCGCATCGCAACCTTGGCACGGCAGGGTTTCTGCCGACACTGATCACCGATACCCCAGATCACACCCGTGCCGCAATCGCCGCCGTGCGCCATGCGTTAAGGGAAAACATCCCCGGCATCTGCGGCCTGCATCTGGAAGGGCCACATCTAAGCGTGGCGCGCAAAGGGGCCCATGACGCGGCCTTGATCCGGCCAATGACCGCCGACGACCTTGCCGCGCTGCTTGAGGCTGCCGAATATATCGACACGCTGATGATCACCGTCGCACCTGAAAACGTGACCATGGCGCAGATCACGGCGTTGTCGCAGGCAGGCATCATCGTTTCGCTGGGCCATAGCGATTGCGATTACGACACTGCGATGCGGGCGTTCGACGCGGGCGCGCGTTGTGCGACCCATCTGTTCAACGCGATGAGCCAAGCCACCCCCCGCGCGCCCGGGCTTGTGGGTGCCGCGCTGGATCATGGCACCGTGTCATGCGGGCTGATTGCCGATGGCGTGCATGTGCACCCTGCGATGATCCGTGCCGCCTTGGCCGCGCACACAGGCCCAAGCGACGTGTTTCTGGTCACGGACGCCATGGCGACGGCTGGATCGGACATCAATGGCTTTACCCTAAACGGGCGGGTGATTTCACGCAACGACGGCAGGCTGACCTTGGCCGACGGGACGCTGGCCGGGGCCGACCTGACCCTGCCCCAAGCGGTACGCTATATGGTTGATGTGGTCGGTGACCCCTTGGCCAAGGCCCTTGCCCGCGCCACGACGACCCCCTCAGCGCTGCTGCGCAAGCGCCCCGATACGAGCGTGCAAAACATGATCTGGCTCAGCGATGATTTCACCCAAACCCGCTGGTTGACCGATCTATAACGGTGCCCCGATTGGCGCAAAGGAATAGCTTTGGCAAAAGTCGATCAGGCTTTGCACGGCGTGTGATCCGCTTTCAATCGCCTCGGCCTCGGTCCCAATAAGGGTGATGACCGCCTGCGCCTCGCCCTGCCAATCAAGGATCGGGGCGGCCAAAGCAACCAGACCAGGGATAAAATCACCATCCACCGTGGCGTGGCCCTGCGCCCTGATCTTGGCGCACAGCGCATCGACCCCTGCGACCGTTGGCACGAAATCCGATGCCAATGCAGGGGTGCGTTTCATCCGGCGCAGCTCGGCCTCAAGCAGGGTCTGGATCGGCGGGCGTGGGGCCCATGCCAGAAACGCCCTGCCCGACGATGAATTCAGCAACGGCAGGGTCGTGCCCAAGCCCATGGATGTCACCACAGGGGCCGCAGCGCGTTCCCACCGGACCACCGTCGCACCGCCGCCGCCCCAGACAGACAGCAACACCGTCAGGCCGGTTTCGTCGCGCAAATCGGCCAATGCCTCGGACGGGCGGTTCACGAAATCATGGCGCGCGATGGCCGCAAGGCCCAGCCGCATGGCCCCCGGCCCCAGATCATATTTCCCCGACCGCCCCCCTTGCGCGACAAGGCCAGCGTTCAGAAAGGACGCCAGATAGCGGTGCACTTTGCTGGGGGGCATGTCACTGGCACGCGCCAGATCGGTCAGCGACGTCGGCCCCGCCTGATCCGCCATCACCGACAGCAAACGCAAGGCAGTATCAAGGGACTGTATGCCCGCGCTTTGGCCTTCAGATGATTTGGTCATGGCACCGCCCCTTACGAATTCCACCTATCGTTACAGGCCGGGCTAGCAAGACACAATCGTAACGCAAATTCCATTATAAGGAATCTATTGCGCTATATGTAATTTCATTCTAGCATCCCCGAAGGATTGAGCGAGAGCTTTGGGAGAAGCACCATGTCAAAACTATCAAGTGTGGCGATTTTGGGCGGCGGCCCCGCGGGGCTTTACACTGCGATCTTGTTGCGGCGTAAAATGCCGGACGTGCATGTGCATCTGTTTGAGCAAAACCCCCAAGGTGCGACCTTTGGCTTTGGCGTCGTTTTCTCGGATCAGGCGCTGGCGTTCCTCAAATCCGCCGACCCCGAAATTCACGATCTGCTGACACCCCATATGGAACAATGGCAAAACATGACCCTGCGTCTGCCCACCGATCAGGTCGTGCTGGACGGGGTCGGGTTTTCAGCCGTCGGGCGGCTTGAGCTGATCGAGATTCTGCGCAAACATGCGTTGGCCTTGGGCGTTGAGATGTCGTTTGACCATCCCGTCGCGTCATTGAACGAGATCACCGCCGATCTGATTGTCGGGGCCGACGGGCTGAATTCACTGGTGCGCCGCACGTTCGAGGCGGATTTCTCCCCGCAAATCGACCATTTCACCAACCACTTTGCGTGGTTCGGCACCGACCGTCCGTTTGATACCCTGACCCAAAGCTTTGTCGAGACAAAGCTTGGCCCGCTGAACGCGCACCACTACCGTTTTGCGCCGGATCGCAGCACGTTTATCGTCGAATGCGAGGCCGCGACGTTTCAGAACTACGGCTTTGCCGACATGACCGAAGACGCCAGCGCCGCCCTGTGCCAAACCCTGTTCGCCGATGTGCTGGACGGTGCCAAGTTGATCACGAACAAATCGCTGTGGCGGCAATTCCCGCGGCTTTGGTGTGAAAACTGGGTTTCAGGGCGGCATGTTATCATCGGCGATGCCGCGCATACGGCGCATTTCTCCATCGGGTCCGGCACACGGTTGGCGCTTGAGGATTGCATCGCACTGGTCAACGCGCTGGCTGCTGACGACGACGTGGATGCCGCCTTGGCCGCGTTTCAAGCCGACCGTTTGCCAGTGGCGAAAAAGATGGTGCAGGCGGCAAATACCTCGGCTGTCTGGTACGATAGTTTTGGCGACAAGATGGCGCTTGAACCGCTGGATTTCGCCTTTGACTACATCACCAGATCCGGTCGGGTGGACATGGACCGGTTGCGTAAGATGGCCCCCGCTTTCGCCGCACGTTTCGAGGGCAGGCCACCCCGGATCAGTGACCCGGTGCCCGACACGGTTCCCGGTGCCGTCGAGATCGGGTTTGACAAAACCCGTCACACCAACTGCTCTGACATCTTATGGCAGAACCTTGCGCGCAATCCTGACAGCATCGCAATTATCAGCCCGCAAGGCCAGCTTAGCTATGCTGAACTGATCGCCACGGCCGCGCGTTGGGGCAATGCGTTTGCCGCTGCGGGTTTAAAACGTGGCGAACGGATTGCGTTTTTCCTTGATGATACAGCCGCTTATCCCGCTGCCTTCTTTGGTGCAACGCGGGCGGGATTTGTGCCGGTATTGCTGAACACGATGACCACGCCCGACGTGTTGAACTTTTTCCTCAAAGACAGCGCGGCGCGGTTTGCGATCTGCGACGCGGCGCTGGCGAACCGGTTTGACGCAGGCGTGATGGCGGGCAGCGAACTGGAGACGGTGGTCGTTGTCGGTGGCGACGCAGGCGGTTTCACGACCGACAGCACATTCCTTGATGGCCAGCCCGACACGCTGACCTGCGCCGCAACCGGCCCCGATGATATGGCCTTCTGGATGTATTCATCCGGTTCGACCGGAATGCCCAAGGGCATCGTGCATCTGCATCACGACATGGCCTATACGCAGGCGTCGTTTGGCGCGCAGGTCTTGAAACTGCGCCCTGACGATATCTGCTATTCCGTGCCCAAAATGTATTTCGCCTACGGGTTCGGCAATTCCGCGACCTTCCCTTTTTCGGTTGGTGCCGCCGTCCTTCTGATGCCCGGACAGCCCCGCCCCGAAGCGGTCTTGTCTGCGATTGAAACCTACAAACCCACGGTGCTGTTCGGGCTGCCCACCTTGTTCACCGCCGTCGCCCGCCACGAAAATGCAACGACGACTGATCTGACATCCCTGCGCCAAAGCATGTCTGCCGCCGAAACCCTGTCCGAGGATGTTTATAAAACATGGGTCGATCTGGTGGGCCATGGCCCGACCGAGGGGCTGGGATCAACCGAATTGCTGCACATCTACCTGTCAAACACGCTCAAGGATCATCGTCTTGGTGCCGCTGGCGCGCGGGTACCGGGCTATGAAATCCGGCTGGAAACACCCGAAGGCACCCCCGCCCAACCCGGCCAAGAGGGCGTGATGTATGTGCGCGGCACCTCGTCCGCGCCGATGTATTGGAACCGCCCCGAAAAAACCGCCGACACAATGCGCGACGACTGGATCTATACCGGCGACCGCTTTGTCGAGCGGGACGGATATTACTATTTCCAAGGCCGCGCCGATGATCTGATAAAAGTATCCGGCCAATGGGTCTGGCCGCTGGAGGTCGAACGCTGCCTGAATGAGCACCCCGATGTCCACGAATGCGCTGTGCTGGCCCATCAGCTTGACGATCGCCGCATGACCCTTCGTGCGGTTGTACATCTGCGCGACGGCATTGCGGCGGATGACGCCCAAAGCGACGCCCTGCGCGGCTTCGTCAAGGCGCAGCTTCAACCTTACAAATACCCTCGACTGATCGAATATGTGACCGACCTGCCCAAGACCGGCACCGGCAAGATCGACCGCCAGGCTTTGCTGCAAAATCCCTGAACTTTCCGGAGACCCCCATGAACTTTATCTTCCCACCCGCGCCCACACCCAGCGTCGCAATCGCCGGATCAGACGACCGCATTCCGGTGCGCCGCATATTTTGTGTCGGCCGCAACTATGCCGCCCATGCGATCGAGATGGGCAAAGACCCTGACCGCGATCCACCGTTTTTCTTTACCAAACCTGCTGATGCGGTCGTAGAAGACGGGCGGACGATTCCCTATCCGCCCGACACCAGAAATTTCCACTTTGAGGCAGAGTTGGTCGCAGTCATCGGCACCGGCGGGCGCGATATCGCCCAAGCCGACGCACTGGATCATGTCTGGGGCTATGCCGTTGGCAATGACCTGACCCGCCGTGACTTGCAGCTTGAGGCGCGTGAAAAGGGCCGGCCTTGGGATTGGGGCAAGGCCTTTGACCGCTCGGCCGTGATCGGTCCTGTGCATGCCGCAAGCGCTGTGGGACATCTGGCAAATGGCGCGATCAAGCTGACGGTGAATGGTGTGGTGAAGCAAGACGCCGACCTGGCCGAACTGATCTGGTCGGTGCCCGAAGTCGTGTCGATCATTTCGCGCTCTATCGCGTTGCAACCCGGTGACTTGATCATGACCGGCACCCCCGCAGGCGTCGGCCCGCTGAGCGAAGGCGACACATGCGTTGTCGAAATCGCAGGCTTGGGGCAAGTTACCACCCATATCGGCCCGCGTGCCTGACCTGAAAAAGCGGAGAGAGAGACCATGACCAAAGAGCCTGACCACGAGACAGTCGCCCATGGGATGCAACCCGAAGACACCCCGGAACTGCGCAAGCTTTATGCAGGCTTCGAGGCTGAAAACCTGATCCCGCTCTGGACGCAACTTGGTGATCTGATGCCCATGCATCCCAAGCCCAAAGCGGTGCCGCATATCTGGAAATGGTCACGTATCCTGCCGCTGGCCGAAGCATCTGGCGATCTGGTACCCGTAGGCCGTGGCGGCGAACGCCGCGCGCTTGGGCTGGCCAACCCCGGTCTTGGCGGCAACGCCTATGTCAGCCCGACGCTATGGGCCGCGATCCAGTATCTGGGGCCCAAGGAAACCGCCCCCGAACACCGCCATTCGCAAAACGCATTCCGCTTTGTTGTCGAAGGCGAAGGCGTGTGGACGGTCGTAAACGGTGATCCGGTGCGCATGTCGCGTGGTGATCTGTTGCTGACGCCGGGGTGGAATTTTCACGGGCACCACAATGTGACAGACAAGCCGATGGCGTGGATCGACGGGCTGGATATCCCATTCAGCCAGCACAACGACGTGGGTTTTTTCGAATTCGGCACCGAACATGTCACCGATTATGCGACACCCAACTTCAGCCAAGGCGAACGGCTATGGGCCAACCCCGGCTTGCGCCCTCTCTCGCGACTTGAAGACACGGTCAGCAGCCCGTTGGGGGCGTATCGCTGGGAACATACCGACCGCGCCCTGACCGAACAGTTGCTTCTGGAGGACGAGGGCATCCCCGCCACCGTTGAACAGGGGCACGCCGCGATCCGTTATGTGAACCCAACGACGGGCGGCGATGTGATGCCGACGATCCGCTGCCAGTTCCACCGCCTGCGCGCAGGGGCCAGCAGCAAGACCCGACGCGAGGTTGGCAGTTCTGTGTTTCAGGTGTTCGAGGGCAAAGGATCGGTCGTGCTGGATGGCGTCGAACATGCGCTGGAAATCGGTGACATGTTTGTCGTGCCCTCGTGGATTTCATGGTCGCTGCATGCAGAAACCCAGTTCGATCTGTTCCGCTTTTCCGACGCGCCGATCATCGAGCGTTTGAACTTTGGCCGCACAATGGTGGTCGAGGAATGACATCCACCGACGCTGCCCTTGCAGCTTTGATTGCACGCCAAGGCACGGGGGCGCGGTATGATGCGCAGGCGGCCCCTGCGGATGAACTGGCCATGGCGCGCAGGGGGACGGCCTATTTCGCACGCCTGCTGAACGGACTTGCAGATGCCGATCTTGATGCGCCAACTGCCCGCGCAGGCTGGTCGCGCCGCGCTGTGATTGCGCAAACCGGATACCATGCACGCCACCTTGGGCTGTTTATCGCAGCATCACAAAACGGCACTGCTTGGGACCAATCCGTCATGCCATCGCCGCAAGAAATCGCCTTGGGCGAAACGCTGCCGCCGCGCGCCTTGCGGCATCTGATCGACCACGCCAGCGTGCATTTGAACGTCGCGTGGCGGGACATGACTGATTCCGATTGGGGGCGGGCCTGCAACGGCGTCGCCCTGCGCGATACGCCGATGCTGCGCGCGCGACTTTTGTGGCAGAACGCGCTGGACCTAAACGCCGGAGGACGCGTCAAAGACGTACCCGAAGGCGTGCTGTAAACAGGGCGGCGCGGGGAAAACCCTGCGCCGCCCATTTTTCATTTATCGCTAAGTGCCGCCATGATCTGATCATAGGCCTCGCGTGCTTTGACGCGCATTTCGTCGTCAGTTGCATCCTGAATCGGATGCGGTACCAGCACGTAACGTGCGCCTTCCATACCTAACGCTTTGCGCTGCGTTTCAGCCGCTTGGCCAAACGCGCTTGAGGCGACGGAAACGGACGGGATCCCCTGGATTTCAAACCAGACTGTATCGTGCATACTGCACGTGGTACATGATCCTCAGTCCGCCAATGCCTCGATCATGAAATCGCATTCATCGCGGATTTGATGGCGCAATGTATCAGGGCACGGCTTGGCAAATGTCGGCTTGGTATAGCGGCGGATTTCAACACCGGGCGCGCCTTCAGCTATCAAACGGTCCAGTTCATCCAGCAGGATATTGCCGCGCGGTTTGCTGATGTTCAGCAGCCCCACGACCCCCTGCACCGATCCGGATCGTTCGGTGATCTGACGCACGACCGGGACGCGTTCATCCGTCGGGTCGAGAATTATCGTCATTCATGTCCTCCTTTGATTGTGATGCTAGCCCAGATCAATCTTTCTGGAAACGGAAATTGACCCGGTCGGACCCGTGGCCCAGCCATGGAAAGCCGACGAGAATTTGCCTGCCTCGCCGCCCGCGACAACGATGTGAATGTATTCTTTGCCCGCGAATTTCGGTGCAAGCTGTGCCAGTTTTTCAGGGCCCATCTTTTCGGCGTCGGCCACAGGGATGCCCGCGCCAGAGTGATCATCCTGCACCATTTCGCTGAGAGGCCGCAATGTGACCTCTTGAATGCGGTCGCGCAGGCGGTCCTTGGAATATTCCCCATCAACGGTCATCGTGTTGATATGTTCGGGGCAGACCACCAGCAGCGCATCAATGGGCAGGTTGTGCAGTTTCGGCATGAACACCCCCTCCAACCCTTGCCCCAAGGAGCCCGCGATCTGGTCCGGTTTGCGCGAGGTTTGATCGACGATATGCACAGGGCCGCCGGTCATGGCAAAGACGGTCACAACGGAATCATCGGCGTTAAATCCCCGCTCAACGTGCAGCGGCTCCCACGGCGACACAGCTTCGTTTTCGGCAAAACACATGGTGTATTTCATGGGATTGCCCAAGACTGACCGTTCAACGCCCCCCGTCGTAGCCCCACCAACATTGCGGATCACCAGCCGTAGCGCGCGACCGATCGTGGCGTTGGCACGGTTGCCCGCCCCCATCGCGCCAAGGCCCGCGTTCATCCCGATCTTGTCCACCACAGGCCCGTTCACGACCATGACCGTCGCGGCCCCCATCGTGGTGGCCGTCACCCCATGGATGTTAAATTCATCGGTGCAGACGGCTTCGACGGCGGCAATTACCACGGGCAGGTATTCCGGCTTGCAGCCCGCCATCACGGCATTGATCGCGATTTTCTCAACGGTCCCGACACCCATGTTTGGCGGCACCGTAGCGATAATTTCTTGCGGGTCGCGGTGGGTGCCCGCCAGCATCCGCATCACCCGTTCGGGCGTTGGCGGCACCAAGGGCAGACCGTCCGAGAACCCCTGATCGAACATGAATTCGGCCATGTCATCGCCACTGGCGACCTCGACCTTGCGGGCGCGCAGCACGCTGCCATCGGCCTCGGCGCGCAGTTTGTCGTAAATCTCGGGATCGAAGTGTTTTGATCCGCAACCGGGCCGCCAGGCAGGCAGGCTGTCCCAGTCGATCTGTGCATTGGGCTGTCCGGTCTCTGTCGCGATCTGATCTGATAACGCCTGCCAGTCGTCACGCACGAACCCTTCGAAGCTGGTGACGACCTTGCCGTCGGCATCAACCCAGAACACAGCGGGCACAATTTCGATATCCCAGTCAAAAGACGTTTTGCATCCCGCATCTGCCAGCACCGGCATGGTCAGCCCGTGTCGTTGTGCGAATACTGCATTCTTGTCACCGGACTGGCCCAGCACAACCATATCGATGCCACCGCAATAGGCTTTGAAAATCCCTTCGATCACGGGGCCCGCGATGTTGCAGGTCTCGCAATCTTCTTTCACGAAACACACCAATGCAGGGCCGGTGCCATCAAAGGCGTGCGCTGTCCCGTCCAGACCATCCAGTGTGAAACCACGCGCCTTATCGATCATCTGCCACCCTCCCAAGCATGCATTTGCATATTGAAGGTGAATGGCGTGCAATGTCCAGCCGCTTGGCGGAGGTGGATGGGAATCGAACCCACCACACGCCTTTTCGGCGCGTCCATGGTTTTGAAGACCAGGGAAGCCACCAGACTCCAGTCACCTCCGAACAGGCGCAACCTAGCGTGGGGCTGGCCGGGGTAAAAGCCTATTGCGCAGGCGGGGCGATTTGGCGGATGTCGCCATTGCGCAAGGTGATGCCTTGGGCGTCGAAGTGTTCAAGCAGCGGCACGATAAACTTGCGGGTGGTTGCAAGTGCCACGCGGGCCTGACTGGTCGTGAAAACGGTTGGTGGCGGAAAGGCCGCTGCGAGCGCCCGCGCGGCTTGGGCGACGGCTTCGGCGTGGAACACCAGACGTTGGTTCAGGCCGATATTGACCATCGGAATGATCCGGCCTTTGTCGATCAGCAGGTCCAAAAGATCTGCATCATCTGGTGCGTCAAACAGCGTCGGAACATCGGGCGGGGTCACGCCACCTTGCATGATCTGCCCCTCGATCCGGTCTAGTTGCACGCGTTGTGCACCGGTCAGACATGCCCAAGCATCATGACTGGCAAGCGCGACGTTATCGTTCTGGCGGCGCATCACACCGTCCGCAAGCAATCGCGTTTCGACGTGATCCGAAACCACGTCAGCCACCGCACGGTCATGCAAAATGGCCTGCGGTGCCCATTGCCTGATCGGGTGTAGCGCGTGAAATCCCCCCAGCCGCGCGCGGATGTCAGCACCGACTGCTTCAAGCGCGCTTTGCGGAATAATCCAGCCGCCGTCTATTTGTTTGAACCCCTCAGGCAGGGCTAACTGCACGTGTCCTGAACTTTGCCTGCTGATGCGCGCGACATCCTCTATCTGCGCCACCCCACGCCCCTTGGCGCACAAAGCGTTGGCGATATGCACCATGTCCTGCGCCCACGCCGCCTGCATCACGGCCAGATGGGCGGCATCGCTTGATTTCACGGGCAATGCCTGCGGGTCCAGAATGCAGGCCCCGCCCAAGGTAACCGCCGGCGACAAGCTTCGCAAAATTGCGGGCTGACCGGCAAAGGCTGTCACAGGATGCTTGAACCGCAACTGTGCAAGGCCCGCACAGCCGGGCGCAATCTGCCCACCGCCCATCAACCGCACAGTCGCGACCGCCTGCGAGGTGCCGAACAGCACGCGAATGTCCTGCATGTGTTTCAGCGGCCGCGTGGCGTCGGCCAGCAACGACAGACGGACATCCAGACAATCGGACGCGCCGAACACCCCCGCAGCACAAAGAACATCACCGCGTGCGATGTCCTTGACCTCCATGCCGCGCAGGTTGACGGCAACCCGTTCGCCGGGGGCCACGACATCGCGCGCCTGCCCCCGCGCCTGCACCCCACGCAGCGCAACGGGTCTGGCACCCGGCTGCAACGCCATGGCATCGGCCAAGGTCAAATCCCCGCCCAAAAGCGTGCCCGTGACGACGGTTCCCATGCCTGACAGGCTAAACACCCGGTCGATGGGCAAAAAGGCGGCTGTGGGCGATGCGCCCCTTGGCAAGGCTTGCATCGCGGTGTTCAGCCCTGCGGTCAGGGCATCCACCCCCCCCGTTTTCAGAGTCGAACAGCCGATCACAGGCACCCCCACCACACCCAGCTCCGCCAAGGCAGCTGTAATCGTTCTCAGCCGCTCTGGCAGTGCGCTGTGAGCCACCAAATCAGCCTTGGTCACGGCAACAAGGCCGACGGGCACCCCCAGAAGCGCGGCAATGCGCAGGTGTTCGACCGTCTGTGGCGCGACCCCATCAACGGCCGAGACGACCAGCATCGCGCCCCTTGCCCCTGTGGCACCGCTGACCATGGCGCGGATGAAATCCTCGTGACCCGGGGCATCAATCAGGTCCAGCGTACCCGACGGCAGGCGGCAATGGGCAAAGCCAAGCGTGATCGACAAGCCGCGTTGCTTTTCTTGCGTCAGGCGATCTGTTTCGATCCCCGTCAAGGCGCGCACAAGTGCGGTTTTGCCATGGTCCACATGACCGATAACAATCATGCAGGCGGTTGTCATCGGGCTGTGATCGCATTGAATGCCGCCGCGATCAGGGGCAGTTCATCATCAGACACCGTGCGCATATCCAACTGCATCCGGCCTTGATGTATCCGACCGATGATTGGCGGAGTGGCGACGCGCAATGCCGTTGCCAGATCGTCAGCAGACAAATCAGGCACCATGACCGAAACCGAGAAACTCGCCAGATCCTGCTGTGGCATGGCCCCGCCACCAACATAGGCAGCAGACGGCACGACCGACACTTCAGCCCCCCCTTGACCGCGCAACAGACCAGCCAGCAGATCAGCGCGGGCTTGGACGGCTGGCGCGGGTTCCGACAGCATGCGCAAGACGGGTATGCGGGTCAGCGGATCATTCGGCGCGCGGTACAACCGCAATGTCGCCTCAAGCGCGGCAAGCGAAAGCTTGTCGATGCGCAAGGCGCGCAGCAACGGATGCGCGCGCAGCTGCGCGATGATATCGGCACGGCCCGCAATAATCCCCGCCTGCGGACCGCCAAGCAGCTTGTCCCCCGAAAACATCACCAGATCGACGCCTGCTTTCAGAATATCGGCGACCACCGGTTCATCCGACAGCCCGAAAGGCGACAGGTCAATCAGAACGCCACTTCCCAGATCCTCGATCAAGATCAGGTCGCGGTCTTTGGCGAGCTTGGCCAGATCTTCGCGCGCGGGGGCAGCGGTAAACCCGATAATCCGGAAATTGCTGGTGTGGCTTTTGAGCAAAACGGCCACGTCATCGTCGATGGCATCGGCATAGTCGCCAAGGCGCGTTTTATTGGTGGCACCAACCTCTTTCAGCACGGCACCGCTTTGGGCGATGACATCCGGCAGCCGGAACGAGCCGCCGATTTCGATCAGCTCCCCCCGAGAGGCGATGACCTTGCGCCCCATCGCCGTCCCCATCAGACCAAGCACGACGGCAGCGGCGCAATTATTGACGATCAACGCAGCGTCGGCACCGGTCAATTCGCAAATAAGCGCCTCGGCATGATCATACCGCGATCCGCGCTTGCCGGTTGTCAGGTTCAGTTCGAGGTTGGAGGGGTGCGCACCGATATCCTGCATGGCCGCAAGCGCTTCGGGGGCAAGACGGGCACGGCCCAGATTGGTGTGAATGATGATCCCCGTGGCATTGACCACAGCGCGCAAATTCGGTGCACGTGCATTCAGGATTTCAGCATGCAGCCCCTGCGCAAAGGCCGCGCTTGTGAAATTCGGCAGACCAGCGCCCCGCCCCGCCAGAATATCCGCGCGCAGTTGCGCCAGCTTGCCGCGCAACACATCGGCGACTTCTTGGCGGCTGCTCGCGTCGATCACTTTGGCAATCGCGGGGCTGTGCAACAGGGATTCCACCTGCGGCAGTTGTCTAAGCTGGCTGTTCACCTGTCTACCCTTAACCCGTTGCAGCCCCAGCTTAATGGGCCACGCAAGCGGAGCAAGGCAGATCGCACAGGTTTCAGAAAGAATAGAACATCGCCGCTAGAACGACGCGATCCAAATGCCTGCGAACATCAGGATTCCACCAAAGTTGACCCACAAATGCCATGTTGCATAGCGAAACGGCATCGTTTTACGGGCATAAAACACAGTGCCAATGACATAGCATGCGGCCCCCGCGACAACGCACCAAAGCGCATTGATGTCGACGCCCGTCAAATGTGGCAACGCCGCCATGCCAACAGCCCCAAGCCCCAGATATGACGCCGTTGACCAACGGGTCTTCACCTTCTCGTTTGTAATCTTGTGCCAGATCGCCACCGCCGTCAGCAGCCAACTGACAACCAGCAATCCAAGTGTCCAAGGGGTGTTGGCTTGAACGAAAAACGGAGTGAAGGTACCGGAAATACTGGGGTAAATCGCGGCGTGGTCAATGCGCCGCAACAGCGTGCGATGCCCGTGCCAAGCCGTGAAGTGATACGCAAAAGACGCCAGATTGGACCCAAGCGCGCAAAGAACATAGACCACAACGGCGGCAATCAGCCCGGCCCCCAAGGTGAACGCCGCGTGAAAAATCAGCGCCGACCCCGCAATCAGGATCAACAATAGCCCGAAGATATGTACCGTCAGATCGGCGCGGCGGTGGGCAACGTGGATGCTGGGAAAGGTTACTGTGGTCATGATTGCCCCTGACAAATAACGTTTTGGATGCGTCGCACCAAGACTATTCCGTCACCGCCGCTGCCACGGCCAGTTCGGCCATTTTCAAGATGCTGTCACGGCTGCTGGCAACGGCGATAAAACGCCCGTTGTGGCAGAACTTGGCCCCCGTTACGCCGGACGCGGTTTCAAGTGCGGCGTCGGTCAGACCGGCCCAAGGTGCCGGCAGATCAGCGCGCGTGTCAAAAGTGTCATCGCCCGTGCGAATCGTGGTCAATGCCCAATCCGCGCCACGGGGGTGGACGACGAAAAGCAGATGATCGGCCCCCGCGCTTTGGATTCCGGCGCGAAAGGGCATGCCCATAGGAAGTTCAAGAATGCGCCCCTCACCGGCGGCTGTTATCGCGGCCAAGACCATCGCCTCGGCGCGGTACTTGGCGGCTTTGCGGTTGATCTGCGCTTCGACAAAGGCGCGTGCGATTGGCAACGCCGCCGCAAAGGCGCGATCATCGGCACCGTCTTCGTGATCGTCAAACACCGGCTTGAGCGTCTCAAGCAACACCGGCAGCGTCAGCCCGGCAAACAGCGGCCCCGCTTCGGAGGCGTTGACCGCACCATTATCAATCAGATCAACAGGCACCACAAAGCCACGGTCAAAGGACGCGTGGATTGCTTCGATGTCCTGCTCTGGCACGTCCATCGCCCGCAGATAATCGCGGCCATACTGCGCCCAGATCAAGCCGAATGCACTTAGGGGTTGGCCGTTGTCACGCAGTGGATTGGGCCGCTGGTGGTGGTCGAAAATCTGCAAATCAGCGTCGAATTGCCCACCGACGTCATAAATAATCCGGTCTTGGGCAGGGGTGACCCAGTCTTTGTCACGGGTGCGCACAAGCTGTGCATCCGGAAAAAGGCGCGTGAGAATGACCGAGGACAAAAGTTCGTCTGCGTGAAAGCCGCCGGAATGGGTGACAAGGTGCTGGATGGTCATAACGGTGCCCTACTTAAACCGACGGTACAAAGACCGTCCCTGCGACAATAGACGACAGGCCATCATACCGGCCTTGTCTGATGTCGCGAAAAGATGTGATCAGAACGCAAAATAAATCCCCCGCCGCCGATTGGCCACGGGGGATCAAAATTAATCTATAGCGAAACTTGAATTATGCTTCGCGCTCAAGCTTCTTACGGGCCAGCTTGCGTGCACGACGGATCGCTTCAGCTTTCTCGCGCGCTTTTTTCTCGGAAGGCTTCTCGAACTGTTCCTTGAGCTTCATCTCACGGAACACGCCTTCGCGCTGGAGTTTTTTCTTCAAAGCCCGAAGGGCTTGATCAACGTTGTTATCGCGTACACTAACCTGCATGTGGTTTTCATCATCCTTCTGGGATAAATCTACATTCAATAAATCAAGCCGCCATCTAGCAAGTCCATTTTGCTTTGTCGAGTCTGCTTTTGCATCAAATAGCCCCATTCCCTGCCGTAGATCAGGCAGCAGGCCACTTTGGCTGCGTCGGGCGTGCGACTTTTGCCACTTGTTTCATAGCGGCGTGGCCCGTCCCGGTACGGTTTTGGAACAGAAGATGGCGGGAGGGGTTGTGTCATTGAACACACAAAGCTCGGAGAGTTTTAATGACATCGATTACAACAGTTAACCCCGCAACCGACAAGCCGATCGCGGAATATCCGCTGATGGACCAAGAAACCGCATTTGAAAAAATCGAACAGGCCCATGCCGCGTTTCTGGCGTGGAAGGACAAGACCCATGAAGACCGCGCGCCATATCTGCGCGCCATTGCCAAGGAACTGCGGGAAAATGTCGACAGTTTCGCGCAGCTGATGACCCAAGAGACAGGCAAGCTGCTGCGTGATGGCAAGACCGAGGTAGAGCTATGCGCACAGATCTTTGAATACACCGCCGACCACGGGCCCGAAATGCTTGCCGACGAAGAACGCACACATTCGGGTGGCAAAAAGCGCGGCGTTGTCGCCTATTGCCCGATTGGTGTGATCTACAGCATCCAGCCGTGGAATTTCCCGGTTTATCAACCCGTGCGCGTGCTGGCCGCCAATCTGATGGCAGGCAATTCTGTCGTCCTTAAGCATGCCGAGATTTGCACTGGCAGCGGGCTGCTGTTGAAAGATGTCTGCACCAAGGCAGGGTTGCCCGACGGGCTGTTCGAAGTGATCATCGTCAGTCACGACACCTCGGATGAGGTGATCGCCCATGACCTTGTGCGCGGCGTCACCATGACCGGCAGCGATGGTGCTGGTCGCCAGATCGGTCAGACCGCCGCCAAGCATCTAAAGAAAACAGTTCTCGAACTGGGGTCGAACGATGCTTATCTTGTACTCGAGGATGCAGATGTCGAACTGGCGGTTAAAACCTGCGTGCAAGGGCGGCTTTATAACAATGGTCAGACCTGCGTATCGGCAAAACGGTTTGTAGTGACTGATGCGGTATATGATGCGTTCGTCGATGCCTTTGTCGCACAGATGAAATCGGTCAAGATGGGCGACCCTTCGTCAGACGACACCCAGATCGGCCCGCTTTCCAGCAAGGAACAATTTGCAACAATCAAAGAGCAGGTCGAGAAAAGCCAGGCCAACGGGGCCACCCTGTTGTGCGGCGGTGACCCTGATGATCGCACGGGCCAATACTACCCCGCGACAGTTCTGGCAGATTGTCAGCCGGGATCACCCGCCTATGACGATGAAATCTTTGGGCCGGTTGCTGCGATCATCAAAGCCAAGGATGATGCCGATGCGATGCGCATTGCAAATGACAGCCGCTATGGTTTGGGCGGCGGGATCTTTACCAAGGACGCAGACAAGGCGCTAAAGCTGGCCCGCGACCATTTTGATACCGGCATGATCCGTATCAATTCCTTTGGGACAGCAGACCCGAACATGCCGTTCGGCGGCGTTAAAGATTCAGGGTTTGGCCGTGAACACGGTGGCTTTGGCATGAAAGAATTCGTCAACGCCAAGGCGATCTACCTGCCCTGATCTTAAAACAAATTCAGCAAGGCACGGCCAAGCAACGGTCTGGAAAGGCCCCCTTGGCCATTGCCGGACCATTGCTTGGGCGGCACTTCACAAAAAGGAATATTCTATGAAAGTACTTGTAGCAGGAGCGACCGGAAATACCGGTGCACGCCTTATGAAAACCCTCGTTTCCCGCGGTCACCACGCCATCGCATTGGTGCGAGAAAGCTCTGACACCAGCAAGTTGCCCTCTCAGGCCGAAACGCGCCTTGGCGACCTTGCGGATTTGCAAGACGGTGTGTGCGACGGCTGCGATGCCGTGATTTTCGCCGCAGGGTCAGGCGGGGACACTGGTGCAGACCTGACCGATAAAATCGACCGTGACGGTGCGATGCGGCTGGTCGATCTTGCCGTTGATGCAGGCGTGGGCCGCTTTGTGATGCTAAGCAGCGTCGGCGCGGGCGATCCGGACCCCGACAGCGAACTGGCGCATTATCTTAAGGCAAAACATGATGCCGACGAGCATCTGAAAAAGTCAGGTCTGGACTATGCGATTTTGCGTCCGGTCGCCCTGACCGATGATGACGGAACCGGAAAAATGCTGTTCGGGGATGATGTCGATGTCACAGCCAAAGCAGCGCGCGGCGATGTCGCGACAGCCTTAGCCGATGCGCTAGAAAGCGACGCGTGGACTGGCAAGGTACAGCTAATGCAGTCTGCCTGAACACGGTCCTGCAGCAAGATTGCTTTATCCCCGCTGGCACATCTTGACCAGCGGGGGGTAGCCGGGTCAAACCAGATTGTTTTTCATCTCAAGACAGCGCGTCAGAACAGCTGGAAGCGCCTCGGGGATATCCTCGGCGATCAGGCCCGGGCCGATGGTTTCCGCGCAATGCAGGTGAAGGTGCGCCCCCAAAGCTGCAGCATCAAATGCATCGAAGCCTTTAGCCAAAAGGCCGGTAATCATTCCTGACAACACGTCGCCAGACCCGGCCGTCGCAAGCCATGCGGCATGTGCAAACGGCTTTGACGATACAATAGTACAATCCCCGTTTGGCCGCGCGATTATCGTGTCGGACCCTTTGAACAGCACTGTACAATTCAGCGTCTGCGCGGCAGTTTGCGCCAAAGTGATGCGGCAGGTGGTTTGGGCAAAGGCCTTTGGGATCAGCCGCCGCAGTTCCCCCTCGTGAGGGGTCATGACCACCTGCGGATGCATCGCAGCGCTGATCGGCCGGAGGTCTTGCGAAACAAGGGTTATGGCATCTGCGTCAAGGCAAAGCGGCACGCCCAAGGACACGATATCAATCAGTCTTTGCCTATTTTCCGGATCTAACCCAAGGTTTGGACCAATGCAGATTGCCGATGGTTTAAGCGTCGATAGCTGGTCAATAAACCCTTGGGCCTCGCGGTAGGTTTTCACCATGATCGCATCCAGACGCGCGGCATTTTCACCTTTGCAAGCTTCTCAGCAGAAAACACTGACGACCCCCGCCCCGATCCGAAGCGCCCCGCGTGCAGCCAGCCTTGCCGCGCCGCTTTGGCCCGGCGGCCCGGAAACGACGATCGCGTGGCCATAGTCGTATTTGTGCCTGTCACCGGATTTTAGCAGCCGGTTCATGTGGTCGCCCGTAATCTTGAACACGGAACTTTGCGTGTCATTTTGTGTCATGATGAAATCCAACGCATCCTTTGTACCCCTCACCGGTCCGGTTTGAGATTCCCCAGACGCCTTCTGTTTACTATTCCGGTTCTGCATCGCCGTGGCAACTGTGCCCCCTTGGGTGGCCCTGCCCCGTGGGGTCGGATCGATATTTGCAACAATACGCGTTTTAGCGTTGGGCACTGGTCGAAATAGGTTCTAGGTCAGTTGCTATACGAATAATCAAATAATGCGCCAAATATTGGACAACCCGTGACAACCCGACTGCTGAACGACCACAAAGCCAACCTGATCGGCAGCCTCTGGATGGTCGCGGCCATGGCGGTTTTTGCCGTTGAAGACGCGTTTATCAAGGCGGCGGCTGACGTGCTGCCTGTCGGTCAAATTCTGGTGATCTTTGGCATTGGCGGTGCGCTGGTGTTTGCGGGTCTGGCGCGCCTGAACGGTGAACCCTTGTTCGTCAAAGACGTGGTATCACGCCCGATGCGCTTTCGCATCATGTTCGAGATCGTCGGCCGCTTGTTCTATGTCCTTGCGATTGCAGTGATCCCGCTGTCCGCAGCGACCGTAATCTTGCAAGCAACGCCGCTGGTCGTGGTGGCAGGTGCGGCGCTGGTGTTTGGCGAAAAAGTGGGCTGGCGCAGATGGACCGCGATTATCATTGGCATGATCGGGGTCGTCGTCATCATCCGACCGGGCACAGACAGTTTTTCCGTACTTTCAGTTCTGGCCGTGATCGGTATGATCGGATTTGCAGGCCGCGATCTGGCAAGCCGTGCCGCCCCTGCATCGCTCAGCACGTGGCTTCTGGGGCTTTACGGCTTTTTCGCGGTCATTATCGCAGGGGTGTTCTATTCCCTGTGGCAAGCACAAACCTATGTGCGCCCGAGCCTTGAGATTTCTCTGTTTCTGCTGCTGGCGGTGCTGGCAGGCGTCGCGGCCTATTCATGCCTGATGAAGGCCATGCGCACCGGCGACGTGTCGGCAGTCACGCCGTTCAGATATACACGACTTTTGTTTGGCATCGCCTTGGGCGTGCTCCTGTTCGGAGAAGAACTGAACATCTCGATGCTTACCGGATCGGGCCTGATCGTGCTGTCCGGATTGTTCATTGTCTGGCGGGGAAAAGAGGCCAAGGTACCTGCCCCGACCGCGCCCGCATCTGGCAAACCCGTGTCTGGCAAACCCGTCTCAAAGTAGAACCAGATGATTGTCCCACGCGTGCTTGGCGCGCGACCGCGACTTCAGGTTTTGCCCGCGCAGCCCACATAGCAATCCGGTTCCGGACGTTACCGTAAACCCGTCCGAATGCGGTACGACCCCGCAGACGTCCTCCAGATCGACGCTATCCTTCAGGCAAGTATTTCGCGCGTCATAAAGATGCAGCACCCCGCCCCGCGGCGATGTCGCGGCAATGGACCTTCCGTCCTTTGAAAACGCAATGCTGCCGATATAACCGTCCAGCCTGCGCAGGTCATCGTCGGGCGTATCAAGCAAGACCATCGCTTGCCCTCTTTTATGCAGGCCAACCAGCGACGTGGCCGACGCGCCGCCTTGCCATTGCATCCCGAACGCCACATCGCCCGACGATGTGACATCCAGATGCCGGATTGAATTCTTGTGCAAGTCAGCGGGCAGACTGACCGCTTCCGTCACGCGACCATCCTCAATATAAGACAGATTGGGCTGCATTGTCGGGATGTTCAGCTTGGTGCGCCCAGATTCGGGATGCGTGTCGATGCCCCCATTGGCGATCACCAATACATCAGAAGCGGGCATCCGCTTGATATCATGCGGGCCGACGCCCCCGCTGTCGAATTCATTGACGCGCCGGTAACCTGCTGCAACGTCCCATACCCCGATGACACCACGACCCGCGTTAAAATCGTTTTCGGTTGTGAACAGCCAGGCACCGTCTGCGGAAAACGCCCCGTGACCGTAGAAATGCCTGCCCTCGGGCGCGCGAAGCGTCGCCTTGGGGGCCCCCTTTACACAGTCGATCACCATCGCAACTGTGCCGGGGCGACGGGCGAACGCTACCGCCTCGGGGCGCGTGGGGTGGCCTGCGGCGGCATGGCCCCGCACCGGCAACGGAATTTCAAAAACGATGTCCAGCGCGGCGCTGATTCCGCACAGCGCGTATGACCCGTCCGGTTTTCCCGCAGCCGCCAGATAGGCTGGTGACCCTGCATCTGCCCAACTGGGTGCGGGTGCCAATCCTGCGGCCAACAAGCCACCTAGAAAACGGCGACGTCCCGTGTTCATTTTGTCCACGTCAATCCCCATCCAAAGCATTAAAGCCCGCCGCAACACCCAACGTCGGCCCCAGATCGTTTCGGACGGTGGCGCGGATGGCATCAATAGACTGCTGTGCGACTTCGATCTTGAGGCGGCTTTGCGGGTCATCAACGCCTGCGAAAACCGGGTCGTTCAACGTCGCCAGTTGGCCAAGGGCTTTTTCGAAATCACCTTCCAGCTTGGCAGACAGGTCGGCGTTGCCCGTGGCTAGACGCAGCGCAAGATCCCTGAGCGACAGCAGACTAAGCCGTACATGCCGCGCCGACCGGCCCGAACGCCAGCTTTCCGCGCGCGATGCACGCGGGCGGTCAAACGTCCCCAGTGGGCGGCCCATGCGCACGTCTGATGTAAATTCCAGCCCCGCTGACACTGCCTTGAACAGCTCCTTGAGAACTTCGTCTTGGGAATGATATGTGCGGTCCGGATCGGGGTTCATCAGGCGATCCGCATAGAAAGATTGCCAGTCGTCTAGTATAGCTGTGCTGTTAGCAGCAATATCACCGGCGACGGTCTGGATCAGCGTACAGTGATATGCCGGAGCACCTGCGCTGCTAAGGGTCTGATCATACAGCAGATATTCCATGGCATAAAAACCGCGCCCCGCGATGGACACATCGGCATAGGTTTCGGGGCTTTCTGCAACCTGATCTTGATCCGCAATCAGCGCGGCAAGCATGCGCGGGGTGGCACCGCGGCTGTCGGGCCAGAACGCCAATGCAAAACCGCGATCATCAATTTCAGTCGGGCCAAAGCGCAAATGGCTGACCGCAACCCACGCATCGAATGCGTCGCCATAAGTGGTCCGGAGCATTTCCGAGCCCGGATCACAGTTAACTTGCGACGCTTCGCTAAGCCTGCGGGACATGGTGTCAAAGATACCCAACCGCAACAAAATATGGTCATCAACAACGTTGGTGATGATTTCTTGCGGTGTTCCAGCCGATGCGACCAAGGGAACAACCGCGAGCGTAGCACTTAGGATAATGCGTCTCATAAACTCTCCAGATAGGCGATCAGGGCGTCCCGATCTGCGGTAGAAAGCTGGATTACGGCATCGCGTTGCCCTGCAGCTTCGCCGCCATGCCACAAAACAGCTTCCAGCAGGGACCGGGCGCGCCCATCGTGCAGAAAATAACTGTGCCCGCTGACCTGTCGGGTCAAGCCGATGCCCCATAATGGCGGTGTGCGCCATTCGCTGCCCGTCGCGCGGGCTTCGGGGCGATGATCGGCCAACGCAGGACCCATGTCGTGCAACAACATATCGGTAAACGGCCAGATCAGTTGAAAGCTTTGCTCGGGTCGGTCTTTTAGGCGTTGGGTCACAAAATTGGGGGTGTGACAGGCTGTGCATCCCGTTTGATAAAACAGCTCCTTGCCGCGCAACACCTCTGCGCCCCCTACGTTCCGGCGTGCCGGAACGCCAAGATTGCGGCTGTAGAAGGTGACCAGATCCAGCCCCTCTGCGTCGATCTCGAACACGCGGTCATCGCCGTCGCCGTGCTGGGCGGCCTGGCAATCGGCCTGCAAATTGGTGCATTCGCCGGAACCTGCGGTAAAGATCGGGTTGGAAATGCCGATATCACCGACAAAAGCAGCGGCTGATTGTTCCAGAATGGTCGGATTTCCGGCCTTCAGGCCAAAGCGGCCCAACATGGGCTGCCCGTGGACCTGCGACCAGACTATGTTTGGACGCCCTGATATGCCGTCGCCATTGGCATCGTCAGGGTCGGCACCAGCAAGGATATCTGCGGCGGATACGGCTTCCAATAGTCCCAGACCGATCATCTGGGGTGCCACACGCGGGCTTAGCATCGCCTCGGGGTGCAAGGGTCCGTATCCCAGATCCGCCGCAGTATAGGTTGGATGGCGCAGGGAAACCGCCTGCCCGTCAGCTAGGGTGATCACCTCTTCTTCATAGGTAACCTCAAGCCGGTATTCAGCGGCATGGCCCAGCACAGCCTTGTCTTGCAATTGCGTGCCATAGGACGGATCGGGACGGGTGGCGATGTAATCGCTGATCTGCGCCATCGCGTCATCAACCGTGCCCGGAATAGAGATGCGCAGAAACATGGAAATGGCATTGTCTTCGGGGCCTTCGGGCGGGTGACCGCGCCCGTCCTTAAGATGGCAGCGCTGGCAGGACCGCGCATTGTAAAGCGGGCCAAGCCCGTCGGACGCCAGCGTCGATGCGGGCGTCGACACCCACAATTTGCGAAAAAGGCCGTTGCCGACTTTGAACGTCAACTCGTCCTCGAAGGTGATATTACCCGAGGGCTGCGAATACGCGTCGGCGGTTTTGCGGGCGCGTACCGTTGCCGCCCCTGCGGGCTTTTCCTCGAAGTTTTGCGGTGTGGTAAAATCAGTGGCAAGCGCCGTGACGGCGGCAATACGCGCTGCCTCATCGGCTGTTCGCGCGACCACGTTCAGATGCGGATCACCCAGATTGAACGCCTGTTCTTGCGCCGTGGCGGCGGCCCCAAGAACCACCGCCATTGCGACAAAACTGGCGTTTCTTGCCCATTTTCGATGCATATTTCTGTCCGTTTTTTCGCCTGCCCCGCCTGTCGGCCCAGATGTTCCCGTCTTGATCGTGGCGCGGGCAACACCGGTTTGGATGGGGCAGGAAATCATGATTTTATCCCTAGAATGAAACCACAACGGCCAACCCGAAGGCAGTAGATTTCTCGCCTCCGACGTCGAAGCGTGCGATGCCAAAATTGACCTCGACCGTCTGGGTCAGCGCGCGGTCCACGCCGAATGCGATCATGCTGTCGGTGCCAGTAGCTGTATCAACCGCAGTGGCTGTCGTGGAAAACGTCCAATCTTCCAACGCATAGGCCGCGCCCAGCGTTGCATAGGTGGCGTTCGTGTCGGTGCCGCCTGCCCCGTCAAAATGCGCGACCTCGGCAATCATGTCGAAACCATTGCCAAAATCATGGGACGCGCCGATAACGACGCCGGTTTCATCGGATACATCGCCATCACCCGCAGACAGGTGTCGCGCGCCGATCCAGCCGGTCGTTTCGCCAAAGTCCCGAGTGTACTGGACCGTGAAGTTGTTCAGCTTGCCCGTGTTGCCGACGCCCCCTGCCGCCAGGGAATTGCGCCCGCGTTTATTGCCAATGCTGTCGCTAAGGAACGTGTCATCGACATAGAACGCGGCAAATGACAAAACGCCGCCCGTGTTGCCCAAGGGCGTATCAACGGTCACACCGATCATTTCGCTCAGCTCGTAGTCTTCTGCCAGCGACGTCCCGTAGAACCCCGGCGCGGCGTCCCATGCGACGGCGAAAACCGGGCTGATCTTGCCCGCTGAAACCACAGTTTCGCCAAAGGCAAACCGCAAGCCCAATTCACCGACATAAAGCCCCAAATCGTCAAAGGCGCGATCATCCGTGGCATCCGTAATTGATTCAAGCGTCAGCGCACCAAAGGCGCTGATCCGGTCCGTCAGCGCTGCCTCAAAGGCAGCGTCCACAGTTACATAGGTATCCGTCAATTCTGCTGCGGGGTCGGTCGCGTTGACGGTGCTGTCAACGCCAACCTCAATACTGCCACCCCAGACAAAGCCAGTATCCTGCGCGTAAACAGCCGTGCCACCCGTCAGCGCAAGGCCGTAAAGCCCCGCAGTAAGTATCGTTTTTTCATCTTTAGTTGTCCCGGTTCAGGTATGGATCAACGTGGCTGGCAGGTGTGCTGGCGGGTTGTTTTATTGGAATACGGCGCTTGGCGCATCAAGGCTGTCGGACCCTTCGAATGCGATTTGGTCAAGGCCAAGCATTGTCACGACACGTTCAATCGAACGCGTCTGATCAATCAAGGCATCGACGCCCCCCATGATCAGGGTTTCGCCCCCCGCATTGCCCCGCGCAAGCATCTGATCATAGGCGAACCCGGCCTCGGCTGCGGTTTTGATCCGCCCAAGCGCCATCATCGTATTGCTCAGCTTGGCTTGCATCTCAAGGTTCAGGTCGGCATCTGCCTCGGCAACCATATCGGCAAGGGATGGCCCTGAAACCTGCGTGCCGTCAATGCGGACATATTCCCCCAGATAGGCGGTCTGAATGCCAAGCCCGTCGTAATAGTGGCTGTTGTGCGTGTTGTCGGAAAAGCAGTCATGTTCTTCTTCGGGGTCGTTCAACATCAGGCCAAGGCGCATCCGTTCGCCTGCCTGTTCACCGTAGGACAACGACCCCATACCCGTCAGGATCGACGCCAGACCTGCGTCGGTATCTTGGGTCAACGCTTTGCGCGCGGCACCGTCGTCGCCCCATTGCGCCGTCATCCATTCCAGATCGGACACCAGCAGGTCTGTCGCGGCGGTAAGGTATTCCCCCCGGCGGTCACAGTTGGCGTTCGTACAATCATCGCCCGCTGCATAGTCGGTCCAAGGCCGGTCGCCCGCGCCCGCGTCATGCCCGTTCAGGTCCTGCCCCCACAACAGAAATTCGATGGCGTGGTACCCCGTGGCCACGTTCGCCTCGACCCCGTCGGCCTCGTGCAGGGTGTCGGACAGAAATTCAGGCGTGATGGCCGAAGCGTCGATCTGGGTGCCCGACAGGGTAAACGTGGGGCTGCTGATTACGTTCAATCCAGCCAGTTCGTTTTCATCCGATGGCCCACCATATGACGCATCAACATAGTCGATCAGCCCCTCGTCCAGAGGCCATGAATTCACCTTGCCTTCCCAGTCGTCCACGATTGCGTTGCCAAAGCGGTACACCTCGGTCTGTTGATAGGGCACGCGCGCTGAAAGCCACGCGGAGCGGGCCGCTGTCAGGCTGTCCGACGAAGGGCTTGCGATCAAGGCCTGCACAGCAGTCCGAAGCCGTAGGGCGGTGATCAAACTATCCCCGTATTTGGCAGCGGCTATATTCGCATAGGTGTCCAGCACCTCGGTCTTTTCGACTGCGGCAGCCGGGGACGCGAGTGCCAGCAAAGCCGCTGTCGTGAGAAGGTGATTGTATTTCATGGGTGTTCCCTTTGGTAAATTTTTGCAGGGGTTGCGGTCTAGCCTGCGCCTGTGCGCCATCAGGCAAAAACCGCCGTCAAGGCACCAAGCCCGTGCGACCACAGTCGACCTTGCGATCTGGCCGACAGGTGCGTCCCCGCGTTAGCGATATGAATGGATCATTTGGTAAGGATCAATTTCCCGGCCCGCGTGATCCGCAAAGTGTAGGTCTGATCGTTCAGCACGATCTGCGCCAGACCACCGCTGCCGGTCAAATCGCTGGCCGCATATGTAGGTGGCTGGTCAGCGGGGGCACGTTGTGGCGGAACGGTATGAAAGCTCATCCTGCCCGCCCTCCGTACAGGCGTGCGTGATTGCGCAGACCTGCCAGCCTATTGCTGTTTTTGATTGGTTTGCGGGCTTGAACATTGGCGCGCGGTTTTGAATGGGGTGCAAAATGATGCATCTAGAAGTCCTCACATGGCTCACGTGTCGGGCTTCCCCAGTTACAAAGGCGGGGTGGCTTGACGTTCGCCATACCTGAGTTATTTAATAAGGTATGTCAACCCGACAAAATTAGTAAACTATTGATGCGGTCGAATATCGCAGCCAAAGGCATGGTAAGGCTTGGCTGCACAGGCAGAACGTCCTGAGGGTCTGGTTGACGCGCCCTAACGACATAGAAAATCGTCAAGGCGCGTTAACTGGCCAACGGCCAAAGGGTTTATCGTTGCGCTAGGCCACGTTACCCCAGTCCGGGACAAAACTGCGCCAGTCCGGCCGCCGACCGGCGGCATATTCCATGCCGATTTTGACCCAGTCTATACCGCCCGCGTGATGTGGCCATCCGACGGCGGCCTCTCCGTACTGGATATTCCGCGTACCTTCTTCGAACGTATCAAGCGATTGCGCCCAAGCGGCCCCCTCCCAATGCAGCGTCATGCAGCGGCGCTTGGGTTCGTATTCGGCTGTAAACAAGGTGCCAAAGCCTTCTGCATAGCGGTCCTGCTTCAAGGGGGCGTGCTTGAACCGGCCAACCAAAGTTGACGGTGCCGCGCCGTCTGACAGCACCGCATTCAGATGCTCCGACCGCTCGAACGTTTGAGTGAATGCGCCCCGGTCAGGCGTGCTGCCATCGGTCTGGTGGTTCGTGGCAACCAGCTTCGGCTGCACCTTTGCCCCACCACCTGCGTATATCTCGACGCTCGCTGCCGCGCCGGAGGCATCGGCGACCACAACGTTATAAGGCATGTGGGATGGCACCCGTTGCAAGGCACGCAAGGCTTGGGGAACAGTCTCGCACGTCTCGAGCACATAGCGCAGGATCGTGGTGATCCCGAACCCCCGCCCGGTTTCCTGCCGCCCGCCATAGGCCAGCGCGATGCTAAGGCCCGCATCGTTGATCCCGTCGGAAAGCCCCCACAGGAATTCGACCATGCCCATGACGCGCCGACCGGTCCATGCACTGTGCAACAACAGCCCTTCATTCAGGTCGGGTGACAAATCATAATTTCGCACAAGGCGGATGTCGTCATGCGACGTGGCCACAGCCAGCGAACAGCCCCCCAAATAACTGGGCGGGCACCACGTTGACAGGAACCGCGCGGCGCGGTCTGATCCGCCTGCAAGCGCGGTCAGTTCCGCGTGCACCGGCACCAGCTCGGGCATGTAGTCGCGCAAGGCTGTTTCGCAGGCCGCGCGGTCAGGGCCAGTGTCGCCACCGCGCGCCACAAACCACGCCTCGTAAGCGGGCCACGACCGCTGCCAACGGACGGTCCACTTGGGGCCAGGGGTTGCCTCGCTAATGGCATCAAAGGTCAGGGAATGGGTCATATCATGCGTCTTTCAAAGGGAGATCAAGGAAGAACCGCACCATTTCGGCGCTGGCATCGGGACCGTTCGGATCGGTGTAGGAACCGGCGCTATTGCCGCCAGACCACGCGTGGCCAAGGCCCGCGATTGTCCAATGCTCCATCACGGCATGGCCATCGGCGGACAGTATGGTGTTGCGGGTAAAGCTGCGTTTGCCAGCGGTGCCGTCCTCCACCACTTGGGGGCCTGTGGCGGCCCCGTCAGCGATCTGGTGACCATTCGTGTTGTGCACCGTGCTATCGGCATCGCCGTGAAACACAATCGTCGGGATCGGTCGTGTTTTCTGTGCGCGCACGCCGCCAGACCCCATCGCGGCAAAGGCCGAAGGTACGTCGTGCGCCGCTCTATACGGCAGGCCGGAATGGGCACCGACTGCATCAAATACATCGGCATGGGTCTGGCCCAAGATCACCGCCATCGCCGCGCCCGCCGATAGACCCGCGACAAAGCTGGCCCCTTGTGGGACCCCATGATCGCGCTGCATTTGTTGTGCTAGACCGGCAAGGATGGCGGGTTCGCCCGCATCGCGCGTCTGGTCGGCGGGGCCAAACCAGTTCCAGCAGCTTTGCATATTTGCGCCGCGCGATTGTGCCGGATAGACCACTATCAGCCCATGTTGGTCGGCCAGCGTGTTCATCCCCGTCCCCTTGGCAAAATCCACGGGCGATTGGGTGCAACCGTGCAGCATCATGATCATGCCATTGGGACTGGCACCGTTCAGAGCGGGTACATAAACGCGATAGTCGCGGCTGCCTTGCGCGCAGGTGAAGGTGCCCCCGTCAAACCGCGCGCCCTTAGGGAGGGGCGGTTCTGTCACGTTAGCCGTCGGCATCCCTGATTGCGGCAGCGATCCAAGGCCCGCCAATGTTTCACGCAGACTGCGGCCGATTTTACCACCGCCCAACGCTTTCACGTCAGGGTTCAGGCCTGCGCTTGGGCTGGACAGGCCGCCCTTGGCAAGTGCCGCTTGTATCATCTGGGTCGCGCCCACGGGGTTGCCCGTGCGCACAAGTTCACTGGCCCGGCGCATGGCCGAGTTAAAATCATTACTCATTTTGGTTTCCTTTAGAGGATTAAATCGGGGTTAGGTGATCCGCGCGCCAAGGGCCTTTTTCACCTCGGCACTGGCCTGAAGCGCGCCTAAAACGGTGATCGACCCGATGGTGGCCAACGCCAGTTCGGGCGTCACATCGCGGGCAATGCGGGCAAGGCCCACGACCTTGATGTGCAGCAGCTCGTTCGCGGCCTGCACAGCTTCCAGATCGGCGACGGTATAATCGCGCAGGCCCAGTTCCATCGTGTGGCGGTCAATTGACTGGGTCACGGTGTCGGACTGGTGATCCAACTGGTTGCGTATGGCGGTGCGGATAAAATCGCTGCGGTTCGAATAGAACCCTTCCTGCACCAACAGATCAATCCGGCCTAGATCGACAAAGCCCAGATTGATGGTGATCTTTTCGTTCTCCGGCATCTTGTCCCGGATCTGTCTGACGTTGCTCATGATGTTTCTCCATCCATGTGGATGGTATATGGATGCCACACACCACTTTGCAAGAGGAGATGCCAGTTTCCTACAGTTTAGGCCAACATCCGCACAGCTGTTTGCAGATCGTCCCTGAACTGCGCGGTGGCGTCTGACTTGGCGGCAGCGTCAGACAGGCGCAACAGATAAGACGGGTGAAGGGTCAACAGCACAGGCGTGCCGTCTGGCGTTTCTTCGAGCTTACCACGACGGGCAAGGATCGCGTCGCGGCGGCCTGTCAGCCCTTCGGCGGCGGTGGCCCCCATGCCAAGGATCAACTTGGGCTGCACCTGCGCGATTTCCGCATCCAACCACCAACGGCAATGGTCAATCTCTGGCGTATTGGGCCGCTGGTGAATGCGCCGCTTGCCGCGCGGTGTGAATTTGAAATGTTTCACCGCGTTGGTGACATAGGCCAGCGTCCGGTCCAGCCCGGCCTGCGCGGCGATCTGGTCAAACAGTTGCCCCGCTGGGCCGACGAAGGGGCGACCGCTCAGGTCCTCTTGGTCGCCGGGTTGTTCGCCCACAATCATCAGATCCGCATCCATCGGCCCTTCGCCCGGCACGGCTTGGGTCGCATTGCAATGCAAAGGGCAGCGCGTGCAGGCGGATATCGCGGCGGGCAATGCGCCTTGGGGGCCGTCCCACGCCGACTGGTGCGCCGACAGTTGCGCCTGAACCTGCGCCATGCGGGCGTGGGGCAGCGATGGGGCAGCTTCGGCCATGGCGCGCGCACGGGCGGGGGCGTCAGCGATCATCTGAGGGATGAATGCTGCCTCGGGCATATTCTTCCAGTATTTCTTGGGCATCTCGGATTGCATGGCTTTGACCATCAACCGCGCGGGATTAAAGATGTTCTGGAAATAGGTGATCCACAGCTGCTCGCTGGCGTCCTCGGGCAGGGTCGGTTTTTCCGCCCCTTCCTGGAAAGACAGCTTGCCGTTTTCAAACTTAACTGACACGTCCGGCGTCAGAATACGCCAATCCATATCGCTGAACCTGCGCACAAAGAAGTCAGCCGTGGGCTCGATCGTATGGTATGTCGGCTCGAACCACGCGGCAAAAGACCGGCGCGGCGCATCGGGGCTGCCGATTTCGCGAAAGCGCACGAAAGCTTTCATCTTGTGCTGGCAACGATGCACGTTCTTTTCCATGCGCCGCAGGCGCGACAGATCGGCATCGCCGCGATCGGACATCAGGTGCGGCGCATCCTTGAGCCGCCACAAAAACGCATAAAGCCGCGCAAAGCGTTCGGGGTCGCTGTGCCAGACCACGCTGCTGGCCATGCTGATGAAACTGCGCGGCACGGTGACTTGGCGGTTTGGTCGCAAGGGCACGTCGCCCCCAAACAGATCAGGCGCGGTAGAGGCATCGCCCCACAGGATATCTTCGGGCCGAATACCGCATGCCAGAAACTGACGCGCCGAATCGCGCCACGCCTGCGCGGTGCCGATCTTTGGCATGACGGCCCGGTGCATCAGAAAAGGGACAGCTGTTCGGGGGGCGGCGCGAAACGGGCGCGCAAATCCGCACTGTCGGTTAGTCCGCCGGGGGACCAACCGCCCGCCGTGATAAAGCTGCGGGCCTTTTTCATCGACGCGCCCATCCGCAACAGATCCTCAAAACGCAGCGTGCGGTGGCGGCGGGTGGTCAGGATGCGATTGACGGTTTTCACGCCGAACCCCGGCACGCGCAACAGCATCTCGCGGCTGGCGCGGTTGACGTCTAGTGGAAATACTTCGCGGTGAACCAAGGCCCACGCGAGTTTCGGGTCGACCTCAAGATCAAGGTTCCCGTCGGCGGTGACGGAGGTGATTTCGTCCAGCTGGAAGTCGTAGAAGCGCAGCAGCCAATCTGCCTGATACAGCCGGTGTTCGCGCTGCAACGGCGGGCGGATCAACGGCAGTTTGGATGAACTGTCAGGGATCGGCGAGAAGGCTGAATAGTACACCCGCTTGAGTTTGTAGCTGGAATAAAGCCGTGTGGACTGCCCCAAAATAGCGGCATCATTCGACCCGTCCGCCCCGATGATCATCTGCGTCGATTGTCCGGCAGGCGCAAAACGCGGGGGGCGCTTGCCCGTGTGGGATCTGTCTTTGGACACCTCTTTGCGCAGCCGGAAATCGGCCATCGCCTTGCGGATCTGGTCGGGTTTTTTCTCGGGCGCATATTGCTGAACGGCGGCGTCAGTGGGCAATTCGACGTTGATTGACAGCCGGTCCGCCAGCAGACCGGCTTCGGCGACCAGTTCGGGGGCGGCGTCGGGAATGGTTTTCAGGTGGATATAGCCGCGAAAGTTTTCCTCGTGGCGCAGTTTGCGGGCGATCTGCACCATGTCAGACATGGTCGCATCCGGCGATCGGATCACGCCCGAGGACAAGAACAAACCTTCGATATAATTGCGGCGGTAAAATTCGATGGTCAGTTTCACGACCTCGTCCACGCTGAACCTTGCGCGGGTGACGTTCGACGAGGCGCGGTTGATGCAATAGCTGCAATCGTAAATGCAGAAATTCGTCATCAGGATCTTCAATAACGATATGCAGCGCCCGTCCGGCGCGTAGGCATGGCAAATGCCGCTGCCCTCATTCGACCCCAGCCCTTTGCCGTCGCGCGAATCGCGTTTCGTTGACCCGGACGAGGCACAAGATGCGTCATATTTCGCTGCGTCGCTCAGAATCGCGAGCTTTTGTTCTACCGTATGCTTAACCATACGTTCTCTATATGTTCTTACACGACAGCTGTCATGTCAAATCGCTGCGATGTCGCGGCAGGCTGACCCGGACCTGACCGCGATAGATTGTTGCGGTCGATCAGGTCTCGAGGTTGGGATAGACGCGGCGCAGAGTTTCGATCAGCTTTTGACTGCTCACCGGCTTTTTCACTACACGATCGTCTGGCCCTACAAAGCTGATCTGATCGCGATCATAGGCCGTGATGTACACAAACGGAATCCCGCGCTCCCTCAGGATGTCCGCTACGGGTTTCGATGTTTTGTTATTGCCAAGGTTTACGTCAAGAAAGGCGATGTCGATATCACCTTCGCGGGCTTTGACCTTGGCGTCCTCCAGATGAATGCTGGGGCCTACAACGTTAAAGCCGATGTCCTCAAGGATGTCCGTCATTTCAAAGGCCACAACGACTTCGTCTTCGACAATAAATATATTCTGGGGAGCGTTGGTCATTTTTTTGAAAAGTCTTCCGTTTGTTGCGGCATCCAAAGATGCCATTTGTACCCGTCAGGATCAAAAGATGCTTCGATCTCTCCGCCCGTCTCCATCTGAAGCGCCCGACCGGTGATGACGCTGCCAAAACCTGTCTCGGCCGGTTTTTCCGCAGCAGGCCCGCCCGTCTCGATCCAATGAAGTTCGAAGGTAGAACCATCAGGTGCCTTAGTTAGTTCCCAAGACAAATTGACGCGGCCGCCGGGAACGGACAAGGCACCGTACTTCATCGCATTGGTTGCAAGCTCGTAGAACGCCATCGAAAAAGCAAGCGCCTGCCGCGAGGGAATTTCGACCTCGGGTCCGGTCATGATGATCCGCCCGCCGCCGATGGGGTCAAGCACATCAGCAGCGACAGCCCCGATATCGGCACGGTCCCATGTGGTGCCGACCAATTTGGAATGCGCGACCGCGTAGGCGTTCAATCTTTGATCAATGGTTTCGCGCAAACCGATCTGCACGCGCATCTTGCGCAAGGACTGGCTGACGATGGATTTCACGACGCTAAAGGCGTTTTTGACCCGGTGATTCAGTTCGGCGATCAGAATGTTTTGCGCATCGCGCAGGCGACGTTCTTCGTCGATGTCGATCAGGGCAACTGTGGCCCCGATGCGCTGGCCGCTTCCATCTAGAACGGGTTCGCAGATGATACGCATCCAAAAAAACGTCCCGTCGCCCCGTTGGTAATTCACGTCAATTTCCGAGTGGTCTTCCTTGTCGATAATCACCCGAGCAAGGGGATATTCGTGTGCCTCAACCTGACGGCCATCCTCGTGAAACGAGATCCATTCGCCATAGGCATCCGCATTCTCGGAAAGGAATACCGGATGGCGCACCATCTTTTCGACATGGCTATTGCCGTAAATGATTTGTCCCTCACCGTCAGCCATCACAACGCCGACCGGCACCGTTTCCATCATTGCCTCAAGAAAGGTTAGCCGATTTGATTCCTTGCGCGCCCGGGCGCTGTTAATTGCGTTCTCTGGATTGTTGGCTGCAAGTTCTTCCTGCAAATGCAGAAGTTCCCTGGCCCTCTCGTCAGTTGATCTTGTCGGCATTTCATTTCCAGGATGTTTAATTTTTCACTCTCATGAATTAGAGCGTAGCACCAAAGAGTCTAGTGAAAACCACGCCAGATATCATGTGATATTCGCTGGCATATGGGGAATCTGCCAAAGCAGGCGTTGGGCACTAGGCTAGGGTGAAATGCTGGCGACGTTCGGTCCGAATTACCCTGCCGATACGACAGAGGCGGCCAAAGGTGCGGGCCTTCTGATTAACTGCCCCCCTTGCATCGGTGGTTCCCCCTGCCCGCCACTGCAATGCACGGCCCAAGCTGGGCGTTTGGTACGGTCTATACGGCGCACCGTATGCACCCTTCCCGATTCCAGCGCAAAAAACGGCTTATGCGCGCCAAAGCGATACCAAGGCGGTGACTGGAATGACTGAACCCGCCTCTGAATGCAAAGACAAGTTCGGCCACCGTTCACGTCCGGTTTGAACATTTTCGGGTCATTCATTGATTCATGACACTTTGGCCCCTGACAAAGCATCTAGGCTGTCAGGGAAACGCATTTATCTTGCCTGCCCAAGTGCCCGGAACAACTTTATGAAACCGCTGCTGTTGCTCGTTGCCTATCTTGCTGCTGTTACTTTGCCGCTGCTCTTGTCCCGGCTGATCAACGCCCCGCCGCGCGCGCTCCACCAAGAGCTTGCCTCCGGCCTTGGAATTCTTGCCTTTTCGATGGTCCTGATGGAATTCGTCCTGTCCGGTCGCTTCAAGGCGATCTCGAAGGGCATCGGCATGGATGTGACTATGCGGTTTCACCGGCTTATGGCCCGCACGGCGCTGGCTTTTGCCTTGCTTCACCCCTTTCTGTATCAGCGGACCCCATCGGGGGGACAGCGGCCTTGGGACCCGTCGCGCCAACTTACGATCACCACCGATTTTGCGGATCTTTCGACGGGCATCGTGGCGTATCTTTTGCTGGCTGGCCTTGTTATTTTAGCAATCGGGCGCACGCAACTTTCCTACAAATACGAGACATGGCGCGCGATGCATGGCATTGGCGCGGTCTTGATCGCGGCCCTTTTGCTGCACCACACGGTCAGTGCGGGGCGGTATGGATCGCAGCCGGTCATGTTTTGGCTCTGGATCGCCATGACGGGGGCGGCGGTTGGCTCCCTGCTTTATGTCTACATGGTTGAACCACTGCGCGAGAGAAAGCTTGCGTGGCAGGTGGCTTCGGTCACCCCCTTGGGCGCTGAACAGTGGGAATTGACCGTCACACCAAAGGGTCATTCGGGCCTAAAGTTTCAGGCGGGGCAATTCGCTTGGCTGAACGTCGGGCACAGTTCTTTCTCGCTCAAGGAAAACCCGTTTTCGATTGCATCCGCCCCCGCCGCCGGACCGGATGTGTCTTTCATGATCAAGGAATTCGGCGATTTCACGCGCACCGTTGGCCAGATCGAACCGGGTACTATTGCCTATATTGATGGCCCCTACGGCAACCTGCCCGTCGATGGCCGCCCCGAGCCGGGCGTCGCGTTGATTGCAGGTGGTGTCGGGTTGGCGCCGTTGCTTAGCATTCTCAGGCAAATGCGCCTAACGGGCGATCCGCGCAAAGTGAAGCTGGTCTATGGTAACCGCACAGCCGATCAGATCGCCTATCAAACAGAATTAGGCACGCAAGACGTGACCTATGTGCTGTCTGACCCGCCAAAAGACTGGCACGGCAAATCGGGCCTGATTGATTGCGCGCTGATGGATCAGATATTTTTGCCAGAAGAATTCAACGAATGGGTCTTTGTCCTGTGCGGACCGCCCGCCATGATGGATATCATCGAAGCCCACCTGCGAAAGCGCGGTGCGCCGCCTAGCCGAATTATGTCGGAGCGGTTTTACTACGATTGAGAGTGCTTGGTGAGCAGCATACCTATTTATGAGCTTCGGGGCGGTCGGCCAAGTTTAGGCAACGGGTGATGCGTTCGTTCAATCATGGGCAGTGTTTGATTGCATGGGGTTCAGCTCTCCTTGTCCGCGCGGCATAAATGCTTTACTGAAACGCCATGATCGTTGGGTATTCCTGAGGCGGCCATTCGCCTCGTCGGAAGCAATGACAGCTGAAAACATGACGCGGGCTCGATCTGATTTACCGGCTTTCCCCAAATTCTTGACAGCGACTGCGCAGCACAACAGATCGCTCTTTAATGCGAACAGAACCCATTCAAGGTATATCTAGGGGCTCAGGCATTCCTTGATTGTCCAAATTTTCTGGGCCAATTCAGCGACAGAATTCAAAATATCACTGATTACTTCAGACTTACTTCACGCCCTTAATTGGCTTTGGATGGGATAGATGTCGGTCAAGTACAAAATCCACGAATCTACTGGCCGCTCCAATGGCCAGACGGGCATGGCGGGGCTGAAGTCCTCTGAAATCACGCCCACGGCCATGACCTTTGCCATAAGCATTCCGAAGTGGGGCTAATGAATGCGCAATGTTCCCGAGACTCTTCAGAATACCTCGGATCTCATTTGCACCTTTTGCATTCTCATCGATGCCATCCGGCATGATATTAATCTCTTTACGCAAAAGCTTGAGTAGATCAGGTATCTCCGCCTTTGCGGAATACTCAATTTTTCGGTCATCTAGGATAAGCTTACAGCGGCCCTCCACGATCTCTTTCGCCAGCGCGATAGCCTCCCCTGGTTCGCTGTCGCCAATTCGCTCGAGACGCCGCAGGTCTTCATACAAGGTGTCTGAATTTAAGGTCGCCGCAACAGCCTTGATGCGCTGAACATGTTCCCCAAGAGCGTGAATTTTGCGTTGCGCAGTAAAAACGGGCCTTCCATCGATCATTGCATCTTCAACCAGTTCCCAACCATCGCTTCGTAAATGTCCGTTGAATGCCTGCGCCAGCGCATCCTGCTCATCATCATCTTTTCGAACGATTGGATGGAGAACTTCACTGATGAACTTAAGGAAAACTCGCTGATCAGCCGAGTAGATTCGAAACCGTCGATCACTGTAAATCCGGTCCTGCGCCCAGTCGTCATTATTCACGCAGTGCTGCCAAATGTCACCTTCAGCTGTTTCAAACCGGGGGTCCTCAGAGGGCATAGAGCGCAAATCAAATATGCGGTTCAAAAAGCCAATCTCGTTCAGATCGAGAAGCAAGTTGGGGAGCTTTCAAACCGCATGGGCGTTACAGTGAAGGAAGTCAAAGTTCAGGACCTTGGCTTCCGTTGGGGCTCCTTCGGCGCTGACGGCCGCGTGTCATTTCACTGGAAGACAATCCTTCTTCCGCCGAGAATTGCACATTATGTAATTATACATGAATTGGCACATGCTCATTATCCAGATCACTCGGAAAAGTTCTGGGTTAAAGTGGAGCAGCATTTACCAGATTGGCGCTGGAGGAAAAGCTGGTTGGCGGAAAACGGCATTCAGGTTGAGGGACTATGACATTAAGCTTGCTATATAAAGACCACTCACTTTCGCGGCGAGGAAGCAACTAATGCTACGCCTTATCCCTGCCAGTGTAATCTTCTTCGGCTCCTATTGCCCTCTTTTTCTTATCCTCCTCGCTCAGACCTTTCCAATTCCTCAAATAACTTATCCCTGTGGGTTTGCACTAGAACACCTACATCTGACAACAATTCGGTTTGATGAACCTTTGCCATTTGTGCATTTAACGCTCATGGTGCTAAGTATCTTGAGTGCTATCGCGACCCATTTCTTTCTGAAAAATCAAAATCTAAGCCAATCAATTGAAATCACTGCGTCTAAACCCATGGCCACAGAGCTTATGAATTACGTCCTACCTTATGTAGTATCATTTATGGGAATTGATTTTTCTGATGAGCGAAAGCTCCTCGGCTTCATTATTTTTCTCGGTTGGATGTTTGTGCTTACATTAAAGTCTGGGCAAATTTTGATGAACCCAGTGCTCATCCTTTTTGGTTATCGCCTGCACGAGGTCGATTACCATTTCATAGGAGATCAATCCCGCACTCTAACTACTGCAGCCCTACATCGTGGCAGTAATAAGTTTCTCTTGGGTCGAGCAAGTTCTCGCGATATAGAGAATATTTTGCTTGTTAAGCAAGATGAGTAACAGCATGAATGCAGACGACATCAAAGCACTTGATTTTCAAAACGCTACCGTAACACTCTGGTTTTTCAAACAACCTCAAAAGGCTGAAGATGGCCGACCGAAATACACTGGCCGCTGGTTAGAAATAGATAATGAAATTAGCGAGAAACTCAAAGAATCTGCGTCAAAAACTTGCGAAAAAGTTGATGAAGTTTCCGATTTTAGCCTACTGAGCTCTACAAATGATGGAAAAGCTCTATCAATCCGAGCTGACGAAACCAATGCTGATCTTATCCAAGGCCAGACTGCTGGTGAGCTTCCCGGTAAGAAAATCTCTAAGGTCAAAGAAGTTTTAAATTCCAAGTTTTACATTGCCAAGTTCGTAGTGGGCGATTCCATCATATTGGCCTGCAAGAAACTTGACAGCACTTGGTCAACTAAAAAATCAAACTCATTCATTCCCGCAGCATTCAACGAAGCAACTCTAACTCTTGCCCCAGAAAATACATTTCAGCTTCCAAAAAATTTCGACTTTCTCATTGTAAACGGCCTTGTCATTATCGCTAATAAGGCAGCGTTCGAATCCGTTCTTGCCTATAAGGAGGCACACAAGGAGGACTTTCAAGCGCTCCTTGGTGAAGAGGTGTTTTCATCATGTTTTACAGACACCGCCCCTTTGGAGGCTTTTATCGGAGAGAACAAACTCTTGCTTCGACGCGCATGCGCAGTAAGGGAGAAAAAGCATTATGCAAGCGATAACTTCATGACGAATTTGAGAACGCGGCATACTGAATATAAGCTTGTTATTAACTTCGATGGTAACCATAAAATCATACCGTGTACTGAAACTTGTCGAGATATTTTCACTGCTCTTTTAGACCACCGACTGAAGTCAGGTTTCTCCGAAAATTTCTATGACGTTACAGATACCAGCCCAGCTTGATACTGTAGCATAAGGCAAGTTTTTTGAACTCGACTTCCTGATGTATTTTCTAATTTTTGTCGGCTATATCTCGGTCAAGAGCTCAATGAATATTATTCTGTCTCTTGGTACGCTTCAGAAGGTCATGGCTAATAACTTGATATTCAGAACGCTCCAAAATCGACTTATTCTAACCAGAATTATAAAAAATCAGGATCCTGAGGTGGAGTCGATTACCACCACTAAATGTAGTATCTCATTGTATTTCGCGGGATCTTTACCCAGATTCCGAGACAACTTTACCCCGATTTACAAAACGCTTAATGGGTCCAAGCTCCGCGACGTGCCGTTGCGAAGTTTTCGCCGTAGCCGCCGGGGCGGATATTTACACGGCGTTTGTGGGGCTCTTGGACGACCGCATCAATCCCATGGGCGCGGGCGTATTCGACCGCTTCTTCCTTGGTCTCGAACCGCAGCTTGACTTGGGTCTGCGTGTCACTCGAAGACGTCCACCCCATCAGCGGGTCAACTTCACGCGCACTTTCCTGATTGAACTCAAGCAGCCAGATGTGAGTCTTGGCAGTCCCAGAGGACATTGCTGTTCGTGCTGGTTGGTAAATGCGAGCGCGCATGGGGAATTCTCCGGCTGGTTCAGATCTTATATCGGTCATTTTGGCCAAAGGATCAAGCGATCACCGCCAATCCTAAACATTTCGCGTTACAAATGCTGCGCTGCAGCATATACTGAAAGGACGCGCAACGGAGCAAGCAAATGAATCCCCTGAACCTAATGAAATTAAGCACGCAGATGGCATCCTTGATGTTGGACACCCAAGCTGTGATGACCCTCCGCCTTATGGGTATGGCGGGCGCGCTCCCCCATGCGCGTGGCGAAAATGAACGCATGGTTAATGAAAAAGGTCCCGCTATGGCCAAAGCCTATGCCGCAGCCACCAAGGCCGCCATCGGAGGCGGCAGACCCGATCAAATCATGACCGCCGCAATGGAACCGGTCAGCAAAAAGGTGCGCGCCAATCGCAAGCGCCTGACAAAGTAGGGCTTTGCCCCCCTTGATCCTGACGCAAAAAATGACACCTTAGGGGCAACACCCAAAGGAACCTGCCATGGCCTATGCCCATTCCGACAGCCTACCGGAACGCAAAGACGCATTCCTGTCAAATCCCGCACCCGATGTGCGCGAACGCCCCAAGCTTGAGGGCGGCAAACGGTTTGTTTTATCGACAGAATTTGAACCGGCGGGCGATCAGCCAACCGCAATCAAAGAACTGTCCGAAGGCGTGCGGTCAGGTGAACGGGATCAGGTGCTGCTGGGGGCTACCGGCACCGGCAAGACGTTCACGATGGCCAAGGTGATAGAGGAAACGCAGCGCCCCGCGATCATCCTTGCCCCGAACAAGACCTTGGCCGCGCAGCTTTATGGCGAATTCAAAGGGTTCTTCCCCGAGAACGCCGTCGAGTATTTCGTCAGCTATTATGACTATTACCAACCCGAGGCCTACGTCGCCCGGTCCGATACCTTTATCGAGAAGGAATCGCAGATCAACGAACAGATCGACCGGATGCGCCACTCGGCCACGCGCGCGTTGTTGGAGCGTGACGATGTGATCATAATCGCGTCGGTATCGTGCATTTACGGTATCGGGTCCGTTGAGACCTACGGTGCGATGACGCAGGATCTGAAAGTCGGGTCAACCTATGACCAGCGTCAGGTGATCGCTGATCTGATCGCCCAGGCCTATAAACGCAACGATGCGGCGTTCCAGCGCGGCACTTTCCGCGTGCGCGGCGATAGCCTCGAGATCTTTCCGGCCCACCTTGAGGATCGTGCGTGGCGATTGTCTTTCTTTGGCGAAGAACTGGAAAGCATCACGGAATTCGACCCGCTGACCGGTGAAAAAACCGGCACCTTTGACCAGATCCGCGTCTATGCCAACAGCCACTATGTGACGCCGAAACCGACCATGAACCAAGCGGTGATCGGCATCAAAAAAGAACTGCGCATGCGGTTGGACCAGTTGGTTGGCGAAGGTAAACTGCTGGAAGCGCAACGGCTTGAACAACGCTGCAACTTTGACCTTGAGATGTTGGAAGCGACCGGCGTCTGCAACGGGATCGAAAACTATTCGCGCTATCTGACGGGCCGCGCGCCCGGAGAGCCGCCCCCCACCCTGTTCGAATTCATTCCCGACAATGCAATTGTGTTTGCCGACGAATCCCACGTGTCGGTCCCGCAGATCGGCGGCATGTACAAGGGTGACTTTAGGCGCAAGATGACGCTGGCTGAACACGGCTTCCGCCTGCCCTCTTGCATGGATAACCGCCCGTTGAAGTTCGAGGAATGGGACGCCATGCGCCCGCAATCGGTGTTCGTATCCGCCACGCCCGCAGCATGGGAAATTGAACAGACCGGCGGCATTTTCACGGAACAGATCATTCGCCCGACGGGCCTGATTGACCCAATGATCGAAATCCGCCCCGTTGAAATGCAGGTCGATGACTTGCTGGACGAGGTGCGCAAGGTCGCCGCCGACGGTTTCCGCACGCTGTGCACAGTCTTGACGAAACGCATGGCCGAAGACCTGACCGAATACATGCATGAACAGGGCATTCGCGTGCGCTATATGCACAGCGATATCGACACCATCGAACGGATCGAAATTCTGCGCGACCTGCGGCTTGGCGCTTTTGACGTGCTGATCGGGATCAACCTTTTGCGCGAGGGTCTGGATATTCCCGAATGCGGGCTGGTGGCGATCTTGGACGCGGATAAAGAAGGGTTCTTGCGTTCAGAAACCTCGTTGATCCAGACGATTGGCCGCGCGGCGCGCAACGCCGAAGGCCGCGTGATCATGTATGCCGACCGCATCACCGGCTCGATGGAACGCGCGATGGGCGAAACCGATCGTCGCCGCGCCAAGCAGGTCGCCTATAACGAACTGCACGGCATTACGCCCACGACGGTCAAGAAAAACGTCGATGACATTCTTGCGGGCCTCTACAAGGGCGACGTCGACATGAACCGCGTGACCGCCAAGATCGACAACCCGCTGGCTGGCGGCAACCTGAAAACGGTGCTGGACGGGTTGCGCACCGACATGCGCAAGGCCGCCGAGAACCTCGAGTTCGAAGAAGCCGCCCGCTTGCGTGACGAGGTCAAACGCCTTGAAGCTGTCGATCTTGCAATCGCGGATGATCCGATGGCGCGCCAATATGCCGTCGACAAGGCAGTGGATGACGCGCAAAAGGCGTCAGGCCGGTCAACCGGCGGACGTGGTGGCATGCGCGGCGGCAAATCACGTTATGGCGGGAAAAAGCGTTAGGGCTTTATTTCCCATCAGATCACCTTTTTGGGCCGATGAGGATCGGGTTTGATTCGCTTTTGAAAGCGGGACCGGGCGTATTTCTGCGATCACAATTCATCAAATCTTAGAAACGTTCACAAAATTGGGAACGATTCAAAGCCGCGACACGTTGACCCAGCAGAACAACTCAAAAGGAGAACGACAATGGAATATGGTATTCTGGGTCTGATCATACTTATCGCTGACATCTACGCAATCATCAAAGTTCTTGGCTCAGGTGCCTCGACATTGTCGAAATTGCTTTGGATCGTCGGCATCGTTATTTTCCCTGTCTTGGGCTTTATCGTATGGCTGATTGCAGGTCCAAAAGGCGGCGCAGTCAACGTCTAAGTGACGATACATTGAACGACAAAAAACCCGCAGATAGCTCTGCGGGTTTTTTGTTATTTGCAGTTTATTTATTATAAATTACAAGCATATTCCTAAATTTACTCTAGCATGTTTCCCGAAAGGTCGGTGCTTTGAACATGCTTCGTATTCTGGTGTTTCTATTTTCAGTTTTGCTGGCGCATTCGGCTTTTGCTGGTGCGTGGCTACGCGAAAAAGAAACCGGCTTTTCGTCATTGACCGTCAGTGGCTCAATGTTTCGGGAATTTGGCCAGACCACCTATCTTGAATACGGCGTGCGCGACGACGTGACCTTGGGGGCCGACGTGGGGTTTCTTGCGTTACCGGATGGCAGTCGGTCCGATTATGCGACGCTGTTTATACGCCGCCCTATCGGGGTTCAGGACGGCCCAAACGTCTGGGCATATGAACTGGGTATCGGTGCGGGCTGGACCGGTGAAACCGTCAATCCCTATCTGCGCACCGGGATTTCATGGGGGCGCGGTTTTACCCTTGGCAAGCGTGGCGGCTGGATGGGTGTTGATGCAGCAATCCAGTGGGACGTCTACGATACCAATCATCTTATCAAACTCGACAGCACGGTCGGCATGAACTTCAACGACCGGTTCTCGGGGATGGTTCAGATATTCCACGCACGCGTGAATGACACCGCGATCACCTCGATCGCGCCGTCAATTATTTTTCGCCCCTTAAAAAACAAGCCACACATCAGGCTAAATGTCGGGACTGAAACGCAAATCGGCAGCTCTAAGGCGACAACGTTCAAGGTCTCTTTCTGGCGCGATTTCTAGGCCCCACACACCACGTATGAGGGGCCAGAAATCCGGTTAGCGCTTGTCCATACGCGCCTGCATAAAAATCGCACCTTTAACGCTGGTGTTCCAAACCAGATGCAGCAGATCCCGATCTGGCCCTTGGTCCGTCAACACATATGGATGCGAGAACTGCGCAACATTCGAAGTGTTACGCACAGGCCCGTCCATCGTGATGCTATCCACCGCAATCGCCCAACCACCAAAGGGAAACCGATCTGCGATATCCACGGCCCAAGTCTGCGCATGGCTTGCTTGCGAATGTTCCACCTGCACGGGGTTGGCCACGGGATAATTCACGCCGTGGAACGAATTGCCGGTGATTTCGATATTCCGCATCCGCGAGAAATCCATATCCGCATAGGTCGTGTCGATACGTTCGACGTGATCAATCGGGCCGTTCAAACTGCGGAACCGGTTGTCAGTGATCGTCAAACCGTTGATGACATGCCCTGCACCGTGCGGTTTGATCACGATATAGCTGAACCACGGTGCCACCTCGCCCGACAAAAAGATGTTGCCGGTAATAGACAAAGAGCTGAACGAATATTCGCTGCTGTATTCAGGGGCAGGATCCTGTTCGTTGGTCCATTCGATAAAGCAGTTATCGACATAATTGCCATGGATCACCGATCCGGTGTGTTGCGCGGCAATGATCAATCCGGCCGACCGAATGCCATTCGTTACCGTGTCACCCTGGAAAAAGTGATTGCCCGTGATGATGTTGTTTTGTCCGGCCACCAGCGCAAAATGCCGGAAACGGGTCGCGCGGTTGTCACGGATTTTCACATCATTGGCATTACAGTTGATCGCGATGCTTTTACGCTCCGAAACGTTCAACCCGTCTTCGGAGGACAGGAACTGGCAGCGGTCAATAAACATGCCCTGACATCCGCCGCCAGTGGACGTGACACCGCGGTCCTTGGGCCGCGAAACAAAGCAATCGCGCATGTGGAACGTCACCCCGGATGGCGCCAGATTTATGCCGCTCGCGACGTTGTTGCACTGGAATTCGATATCAGACAGAACGAACTTGCTCAGCGAACCGTAGTTGCTGAAATCAAGCATGTACTGAAAGCGCGAAAAGGTGAAATTCTGTGTGCCAGCCGCATCGAACAGTGGGGCGTTCAGGGTAATTTCCTTGGTGGCAATGTTAACGTCACGGACATAGATTTCCCGCCCGACGCCATTGCCGCTCATGTGAGACCCGATCGGGATGTTGGCCACATTGGTCACATTGGTTAGCTTGCGCGCGTCAGACGGCGAATACGTCCCCTGCGAGGTCACCGTCACTGTATCCCAATTTCCGTTGCTGGCCGCCTCGAACTGGCCGTTGCGGATAACCCGGCGCGTTGAATAGCTGGTTCGTTCAGGGGTTGCCGCCTGCATATCAATCGGCCCGGTCACATACACCTTGCGCCCCCCCATATCGAGAGATTCATGGTCCGAGTTGCTGAGCAACGCTTGAAACGCTTTGCGAAAGGCGATTTCTTCCGTCTCGAACGCGTCAATATAATGCGGCAGATCAAAGTTGTGACGCAGCGACAAGATCGCCGTCGCAGGCATGACCACCTTGCCTTCGAACAACGTCTCGGTGTCAAAAGTCACATCGCCGTTCAGACGAAAAAGCCCCTTGGGGACTAGCACGCTGCGCCCGTCCGACGCTGCATTCGCCGCGTTGAAAGCAGCGGTGTCATCGGTCACGCCATCCCCCACTGCGCCAAAGTCACGCACATCAACCTGCGCCAGCATATCCAGCAAGAACGCGCTGGTGATGTCTTCGATTTGCAAATCGTCAATCCGGACAACACCGCCGTTTTGCCCTGTCATATCAAGGCCGAAATGCCCGTAGACCGGGTTCGTCCCCCAAACCATATCGACGCCGCCGCGCTGGCCGGACCCGACGATGGCGCTGATTTCAACCACCTCGCCGTAGCTTGTCAGTTGAACCGACGTACCAAATTCGACCAGCCCACCCACGCGCGCACCATTGCCAAGTGCGGGATACCCCGCAATCCGGACCGATGGCAGGTTACCACTGATCGCCTTGACCTTTGCTGTGATGCGCAGATAGCAGCCCGGCAGCAACGGCGTTTGCCCCATATAGCGCAGCTTTTGCGTGCTTTGCGTCTTGATCAACTCAAGCGCGCCGCCAAAATCCTGATCCGCCGGAATAAATGCGGCGTTAATCGCATTGGCGTAGGTATCAGATCCTGACGTGCCATCACCGCTTGAATACACATCAAGCCCGTTTGCAAACGCTGCGGGTGTGAAAACCACCCCATCTGTAATCGCCTTGTTCATCAAATTCCCTTTCAAAGATCCACCGCAAGCCCTACCGGCCCGCCGCCCCACCAGTTGCGAAACTCCGGCAGCCACCGGCACGGGGTCTGGGATACGCACCTGCGGTTAATCGGGTCTGAGACCACCGCGCGTTGAAACGGGAAAACCCGCCTCGATTGTACGAGGCGGGTAAGGGTTCGCATTAAAAGGTTTGGCTTGGTTCAGGCCGTCACAGAAGGCGCGTCCAACAGTTGAACCCCGGATATACGCCAACCGTCATCCGTCTGGGTCATCTGATAGTCCAGCATATGGACAAAGCCCTTTTGGTCCGTGACCTGTACTTTTTGCCACAAGGCACCTGCAATTTCACGCAGCTCAAGATATTTCACCTCGGCAGGGCGGTGAACCATCGGATAGCCCGTGGTCACCATGCGTTTAAAATTCTCGGGCGATTGGAAAAGCGTCTGTAACGTCGGGCTGGCGAATTGAAACGCGCCCTCGAAATCATCTGCCTTAAAGGCGTCGAATTGCTGGCTGATGGTGCCTTCGATCTCGGCCTGTTGGGCCGACGCGCCAAAGGCCATAACCAGCGTCAGCAACGCCCCGAAAAGAACCGAAACAAATAGGCTGCGCATTGGCTGTCTCCCTGTGGTGATGCGGTTAAACCTAAGTCACGCACACCACAGGGCAAGAGTTTCATTCAGCGGTCAGCTTGCCCGCCAGCGCGTCATCAATCAGCGCAATGGTTTCATCCACACCGTAAAGTGCGATAAACCCACCAAACCGCGGGCCTTGGCTGGCCCCCAGCAACACTTCGTACAGCGCCGTGAACCAATCGCGCAGTGGATCGAACCGTTCCTTGCCAACGGCAAAGACCATGGTCTGCAATGCTTCGGCGTCCAATCCACCGTCCCAAGTTTTTAACTGCGCCTGCAAGTCCTCCAACGCTTCACGCTCAAGGTCAGTCGGCGCGCGGAACACTTTGGTCGGCTTCACAAAGTCGTTGTAATACCGCACAGCATGAGCTGCCGCAGCGTCCATGCCAGGGTTGCCTTCGGGCGTGGCATCAGGTGCATAGCGCTGGATAAAGCCCCAAAGTTGCGATTTCTCCTCGGCAGAGGATACCGATGCCAGGTTCAGCAGCATCGAATAGGGCACAACCATATCGGACTTTGGCACATCGCCGCCGTGGATATGCCAGACCGGATTGTTCAACTTGGCCTTGTCGTCCTGACCTTCATAGGCCCGCAACTGCTGGTGATATTCATCGACGGCCTTGGGGATCACGTCGAAATACATCCGCTTGGCGGTCTTTGGCTTGAGGTACATAAAATAAGACAGCGATTCCGCGCTGGCATAGGTCAGCCATTCATCAATCGTCAGGCCATTGCCCGATGACTTGGAGATTTTGTGTCCATCCTGATCCAAGAACAGCTCATAAGTGAAATGCTCGGGCGCTTTGCCGCCCAAGATGCGGCAGATAGCGTCATAAATCGGGGTGTTGGTGCTGTGATCCTTGCCGTACATTTCAAAATCGACATCCAACGCGGCCCAGCGGGCACCGAAATCGGGCTTCCATTGCAGCTTTACGTTGCCACCGGTCAGCGGCAGGGTCATTTCGGTCCCGTCTTCGTCGTCAAAGGTGATCGTACCTTCCTTGGCGTTCACCTCTTTCATCGGCACATACAAAACACGGCCAGTTTCGGGGTGGATCGGCAAAAAGATCGAATAGGTCTGGCGGCGCTCTTCGCGCAAGGATTTCAGCATCACGGCCATGATCTCGTCGTATTTCTCGGCGGCACGCAAAAGCACCTCGTCAAACTGGCCGGAACGATAGAATTCCGTGGCCGAAATGAATTCGTATTCAAAGCCGAACGTATCCAGAAAACGCCGCAACATCGCATTGTTATGCGCACCAAAGCTTTCGTGCGTGCCAAACGGATCAGGCACCGATGTCAACGGTCGTTGCAGATGTTCTGCCAATGCTTCGGGGTCGGGCACGTTGCCCGGAACCTTGCGCATGCCATCCAGATCGTCCGAGAAACAAATCAAACGTGTAGGAATGTCACTAATCAGCTCAAAAGCGCGTCGTACCATCGTGGTGCGCGCAACTTCGCCGAAGGTCCCGATATGGGGCAAACCCGATGGTCCATAGCCGGTCTGAAACAAGACATATCCCTTCTCGGGGGCCTTTTTTGCATAGCGTTTCAACACCCGGCGTGCTTCCTCAAAGGGCCACGCTTTGCTGGTTAGGGCTGCTTCACGCATTTGCGACATGTCTTGTTTTCCATCATTTTCGCCCCGCACCCAATGCGCGCAAGCAGCCCGTACCTATTGCGTCCCCGAAGGGGCGTCAATAATCTGTGCCAATACAGCTTCTTGGAGAGGAAATCCCATGACCGAAGATACATCCCTGACGCTCAGCGCGCAGGATTGCCTCGTGGCACTGATGATCGCAGTGTCGGCGTCGGATGAGGATATCCGCACCACCGAGCTGATCAAGATCGAGACCGCTGTGAATGTGCTGCCGATCTTTGCAAAATATGACGTCGACCGGATCAGCACCGTCAGCCAGATGGTTTTCGATTTATTTGAACAAGAAGACGGGCTTGATGCTTTGTTCGGCCTGATCAAAGGCGCTTTGCCGGACCGGTTGAACGAAACCGCCTATGCGTTGGCCTGCGATGTCGCGGCAGCAGATGGCAGATTGGAAGAAGCCGAATTGCGCCTGCTCGAAGAAATCCGCTACGAGCTGGATCTGGACCGGCTTCACGCTGCAGCCATCGAACGCGGTGCTCGGGCGCGCCATGTTATGTAGTTCACCGGAATTTTCGAAAAAAAACGGGTTCTCACGCTTCGTGATATGCACCCCATCTCTCGATAAGGCTTTGCTGCAACCGTTTGGCGTTCACATTCCATGCACGGCCCCCATCAGGGTTTGCACGCTGCGCACGTGTGATCGTGGCGCGGCGCGGTTCATCAGCGCAGAAAATAGCAAACGCCATTTCCCGCCCGTTCGGTCCCGTCATATACCCCGCAAGGGTCGATACAAAGTTCAACGTGCCGGTCTTTGCGACGACATTGATCGGGTGATTGCTTAAGGGTTTACGCTTTGCATCCCGCATCAGGATCGTCTTGAGGATCGGCTTCAAGACACCCGACCCGCTCACCTTGATCAATGCCGCCACCATATCTTGGACCGAAACACGGCTGTCGTCGCCCAATCCCGAATGATCCACCAGTGCGGGGTTGCTCATCCCCAGTGCCCCCTTGGCCCAGCGGTTCATCTCGGCTGCTGATTCTTTCAACGTGCCGGGCTTTTGGCCACGCGCCTGAGTGGCCGAAAGACCCGCCATTTCCGCCGTCAGATTGGTCGAATATTTTAGCATGTCCCGCATGATATCACGCAGCGGGGCGCTTTGCTGTGCCACCAGAACGGCCCCTACGGGCCGCGTCTTGGTCATGGCCAGCCCGCGCAGCCGAATGCCTTGCGCGCCTGCCATCGTGACAAAGACATCGCCAGCATAAAGCCCCGGTTTACGCACCGGCAGCCACCGCGCCCCGCCCCCGCCCAAGGCCGACTTGGCCACGGTCCAATTGTCGCGCGCACCCCCGTCGCTGTAAGTATAAAGTGGTGAAGCACGATCAGTTATCTGCATCGCAGCCATCGTAACTGCGGGGCGGTACTTTTCGGACCGGCCGTCCATGGTTACGGCATACCCCCCACTCGCGCGCTTCCATTCGAAATGCACCCGGTTAAAGTTCAACGCCACGCCTGTCACCGCAGGGTTGTAGCTGACATAGTCAGGCTGGTTAGGGTCAATTCCATCCAGCACCGGCAGGCTACCCTCGTAGACGTAAAAGGTGCCTTTAACACTGCGCACACCCGCTTCTTTCAGCTTGGCGGCCATCACCGCCAATGTGTTTGTATCAAGGGTCGGGTCGCCGCCACCCGCAAGAACCAGATCACCCTGAACCTCACCGTTCAGAACGCCACCCGTGGCAATCAACTGTGTCTCGAACACATGGCCAGCGCCCAGCGTTTCAAGCGCATAAAGTGCCGTAATCGCCTTGGTCACGCTGGCCGGGGGCATGCCCACGCTGGGCGACATTTCTTCCAGCATATCTCCCGTTTTGGTATCGGCCACAGCAAAGGCCACCCGCCCGTTCAGTCTGGCCTGCGCGACCAACTCGGAAGACGTCGGGACTGCTTTGCGGAAATGGCCTTCGCCCCGCAAGACAGGGCGCAATGATGTATCGGGTGGGGCCGCAAATGCCGCAGGTGCCAAGACACTTGCCGCAGCAGACCCCATGAAAAACCGTCGTGAAAGCAATCTATCCATGCAGCCGAGTTAAACCCGAGCAAACAATCCGACACAAGCACGTTCACTTCACATTTTCATGGGGCGCGGCGCATGTTACCCAAGCCCGAATGCAACGCGCTATCCTTATCATGTTTGTCGCTATGTCGCTGATTCCTGCGGGTGACAGTGCGGGCAAAATTCTCACCTCTGAACTGGGCGTTGCCCCGGTTTTTGTTGCATGGTCGCGCTTTGCGCTTGGGACGCTGTTTCTGATCCCCTTCGTACCGCCCCAAACCCGTGATCTGTTTGGGAACTGGCGCATTTGGGTACGTGCGGCGATGCTGTGTGGCGGCATCACCTGCATTCAGACCGCCTTGCAAACCGAAGATGTCGCGAATGTGTTTGCCGCATTTTTCGTCGGGCCATTGCTAAGCTATGTCTTGGCTGCGCTCTTTCTGCGCGAACCGATAACCATCCTGCGCAGTACATTCATCTTGATCGGCTTCTTAGGCGTAGTGCTGGTCGTCCGCCCCGGCATTGGCGTCAGCGCCGGCCTTTTGTGGGCGCTTGCAGCGGGCACGTTTTATGGCATCTTCCTGACGATGTCGCGCTGGCTGTCGGACCTCGCACCACCTCTGGCATTGGCCTTTAGCCAACTCATCATCAGTGCCGCGCTGTTGCTGCCGCTTGGCCTGTTGCACCTGCCCGACTTCACCATGCCGGTCGCCGCCCTGACGGCCAACAGCGCCATCTGTTCGATGTTGGGCAATCTGCTGATGCTCTTTGCCTACAGGCTGGCCCCTGCGACCAGAATCGCGCCGATGATCTATTTTCAACTGCTGTCTGCGGTCGCCCTTGGCTGGCTGCTGTTTGGGGCCTTGCCCGATATGCTGACTTGGGTCGGGCTGGCCGTTATTCTAGGCGCGGGGATCATCTCGACCCGGTTGCGATGACCACTTGCCCGACGCGCGGATCGCACTTGAACTGACATCCATCATCGGCACATTCACGAAACACCATGCCGGGGCCCGCGCGCGCGCCAAAAGCTGACTGTGCCGCCCTGCAATACGATAAGGCGCATAAAGCGTCGCGGCGCGGCTCATGCGTGCTGAAATACGCTGTCCAGGGCGGGCCAGCACACCAATCGGCACGGTTTCGACGATCTGCCGCCAGTCCTGCCACAGATGCAACTGCGCCAGATTATCAGCCCCCATCAACCACACGAACCGGACCGCAGGATAGCGCGCCCGCAAGGCAACCAAGGTTTGCGCCGTATACCGCGTGCCAAGCTGCGCCTCGATATCCGTCACGTCCACGCGAGGGTGCTGCATCACGGCGCGCGCCCGCGCCATGCGCTGATCCAAAGGGGCCGGACCGTGCGCTTTCAAAGGGTTGCCGGGGCTGACCATCCACCACACACGGTCCAACCCGAACCGCTTTAGCGCCTCGCGGGTGATGTGCGCATGCCCGGCATGGGCCGGATCAAAAGAGCCGCCCAAAAGGCCGATCACCTGTCCCGGTGCCGCATATGGTAATGGATAGCCCACAAAAACGGCCCCCGAAATGTATCAGGGGCCGAAAGGAGAGGCTCTTGCCCCCTTTGTCAATCACGTTCGCCGTTGATTAATCGACGAACTTCTTCAACTCACCCGATTCCAACCGGCTGAAATAGCTTTTCATCTCGCGTTTGACGATAGGCATCAAGAAGTACAGCGCCGTGATGTTCACAACCGCCATGGCAAAAATCATCGCGTCAGAGAAATCGATGACCGCGCCCAAATTGGCAGCTGCCCCCACAATAATGAAAAAACAAAAGATCACCTTGAACACGATCTCTTTGGTTTTGCCTTCGCCCACCAGATAGGTCCACGCCTTGAGACCATAGTAGGACCAACTGATCATTGTCGAGAACGCGAACAGGATGACCGCGATTGCCAGCACATAGGGGAACCAGCTAAAGCCGGTTGCAAAGGCCGCCGATGTAAGCTGCACACCGCTTGACCCGTCAACGGTCATGATCGACGTGCCTGCCTCGTTCAGGATGAACTGACCGGTTGCGGGATCCATCACCAAAACGCCAGATATCGTGATGACCAAAGCGGTCATGGTACAGATCACAACCGTGTCGATGAACGGTTCAAGCAACGACACAACGCCTTCGGTCACTGGTTCCTTGGTGCGCACGGCAGAGTGTGCAATCGCAGCCGATCCAACACCTGCCTCGTTCGAGAACGCAGCGCGTTTGAAGCCCTGAATCAATGCCCCGACAAGACCACCGGCAACGCCAAGACCGCTGAATGCGCCCTCAAAGATCTGGCCAAAGGCCCAACCGATTTTGTCATATTCGACAATCAAAATCACGAGCGCGGCAAGAACATAAAGAATGCCCATGAACGGTACAACCTTTTCTGTCACCTGTGCGATGGATTTGATGCCGCCCACGATGACCGCGAAAACCAGCACAGCAAAGATGATGCCGGTGATCCAACCGGGGAAATCCCCGACGATACCGGATATTTGCGCATGTGCCTGATTGGCCTGGAACATGTTGCCGCCGCCCAACGCGCCACCGATGGTAAAGATCGAAAAGACGACTGCCAGAAAACCGCCCATTGGCAGGCCACGTTCTTTAAAGCCCTTTGTCATGTAATACATCGGACCACCGGACACGGTGCCGTCAGGGTATTCATTGCGGTATTTCACGCCCAGCGTACATTCGGTGAACTTTGACGCCATGCCCAAAAGGCCCGCAAGGATCATCCAGAACGTGGCCCCCGGCCCGCCGATCCCGACAGCCACAGCAACCCCCGCGATGTTACCAAGCCCGACCGTCCCCGAAAGCGCCGTTGTAAGGGCTTGGAAATGACTAACCTCGCCCGCGTCGTCAGGGTCGGAATAGTCGCCTTTGACCAGCGAAATGGCATGACCAAAAGCTTTGATCTGGATAAAGCCGAAATAGATGGTGAAAACGGATGCTGCCACAACCAGCCACAATACGATCCATGGAAAGTTTGTGCCCGGCAGCGACATAAAGATCAGATTGACAAACCAACCGGTCGATCCGGCGAAAATATCATTGATGCGTTGATCCAGACCGGCCGCCTCTTGAGCCGATGCAATGGCGGGCAATGCGGATGCAGCAGCAGCGCCAAGCCCTGTTGTAATAAATTTGTTCATTATTCGCCCTTTCATGGAATGATCGTGACCGGCACGCTGGATGCAACCGCCAAACGGGCCGTCACGCCGCCAAACATGCGCTCTTTCAACCCGCGCAGACCGACGCGGCCCACCACGATTTGCTGCGCGCTGTATTTCTTGGCAAGATCATCCAGAATATCCGCTACATCACCATGCTTGACGATGCCTTCCACCGTCAGACCGCTATCCGTGGCAGTTTTTACCGCCGGGTCCATGATGCGCTCGCGGGCCTGCGACAGTTCTTCCTCACGACGCTTGTGGCGCTGTTCGTTTTCTTCTGATGTTTGAAAGCTGAACGGCGACCATTCGATCACATAGACCAGCTTTAAGGTGCAGTCTCCGATCAGTTGGGCCTGTTTCGACGCAAAGGCCAGCGCGCGTGCGCCAGCTTCTCCGCCATCAAGACCCACAACGATGGTGGATGTTGTCATTGTATTGTCCCTCTTGTCGTTGGCGCGGCCTCTTGCGGGTCGCATTCTTCCAAAGGCTAAATCACCCCTAGATTGAATCACCTTAGACCAGAGTCGAAGATTTATTCGACTGATTTTTCAAAGGATCGCAGGGATTTCGACTTCGATATCCCTGAATGCAGGTAAATTGCGCATAAAAATCCAGATTTTTAGTAGCTTAAGTTGGGATCACTGAATCTGTCAGACGGATCAAACCGGGGCGGATCACGCTGGCACACCACCCACCGTGCCCGCGCACAGCCGAGTACCCCCCCTTGCCCAGCGCTTCCTCCATCCTGCTGCACGGTGCGCAGATGACGTCGAAAGACAGCACTGCTGTGCCGATTTGCACCTGCCTACCTTTCAACGCTGACAGGTTGATGCCGGACACAACGATGTTGCGCCGCAGAATTTCGGGGGCCACCGCACCCTGCCCCAGCATCGCCCCGATGGGCACCAGATGTTCCGCCTGAACCACGGTCACTGCCCGCTTGCCAGGGCGGCCGTGGTCGCCCTCCAACCCCTCATCCGTCACCATCACCTGCCCCACCGACAGCATCTGCGCCCGCCGCGCGGGCCGCAGACCAATCCATGTCACCTGCCCAGGTTGCGCATAACCTGCAATCAATGCCTTCAAATCCGTCACAAGCCCCCCATATATTGAGTGTTTGATCTTGCCCGGTTTGGGCGATATTGCACAACCAAACAAATCGCAGCTTATCCGAGGATTCCCAATGGCCGCCTTTCAATATGTCTATCACATGTCCGGTGTCTCCAAGACCTATCCGGGCGGCAAGAAATGTTTCGACAACATCAACCTGAACTTTTTGCCCGGTGTGAAAATCGGTGTCGTTGGTGTCAACGGGTCGGGTAAATCGACTTTGATGCGGATCATGGCCGGCCATGACAAGGATTTCTCGGGCGAGGCATGGGTCGCTGAGGGGGCCAAAGTTGGCTACCTTGAGCAGGAGCCCTATTTGGACCCCGCCCTGACCGTACGTGAAAACGTGATGCTGGGTGTGAAAAAGAAAAAAGACATCCTTGATCGCTATAACGAATTGGCGATGAACTATTCCGACGAGACAGCCGACGAAATGGCCGCTTTGCAGGATCAGATCGATGCCGAGAACCTTTGGGATCTCGACAGCCAGATCGACGTGTCGATGGAGGCATTGCGCTGCCCCGCCGATGACGCCGATGTAACGACACTTTCGGGCGGTGAAGCCCGCCGCGTTGCCCTGTGCAAGCTGCTGCTTGAAGCGCCAGAAATGCTGCTGCTCGATGAACCGACCAACCACTTGGACGCGGAAACCATCGCGTGGCTGCAACAGCACCTGATCGACTACAAAGGTACGATCCTGATCGTTACCCACGACCGCTATTTCCTGGATAACATCACCAGCTGGATCCTTGAATTGGACCGCGGCAATGGCATCCCTTACGAGGGCAATTATTCCAACTGGATCGACCAGAAAGCCAAACGGCTTGAGCAAGAGGCCCGCGAGGACAAGTCCAAGCAAAAGACACTGTCGCGCGAACTTGAGTGGATGCGTCAGGGGGCCAAGGCCCGTCAGGCAAAATCCAAAGCGCGGATCAAGTCCTATAACGAAATGGCCGACAGTTCAGAGCGCGAACGCTTGACCCGCGCCCAGATCGTTATTCCCAACGGTCCCCGTCTGGGCAGCAAAGTGCTTGAGGTCGAAGGCCTCTCCAAAGCCATGGGCGACAAGCTGTTGATCGAAAACCTTGAATTCTCGCTGCCACCTGGCGGCATTGTCGGCGTGATCGGCCCCAACGGTGCCGGTAAATCAACCCTGTTCAAGATGATCACCGGCAACGAAGAACCTGACAAAGGCGCGATCTCTCTCGGGAATACGGTCGATCTGTCCTATGTCGACCAGTCGCGGGACGACCTGAACCCTGATGACAACGTCTGGCAGGCGATTTCCGGCGGTGCCGAGATCATCAAACTGGGCGACGCCGAAGTGAACTCCCGCGCCTATTGCGGGGCGTTCAACTTTAAGGGCGGCGATCAGCAAAAGAAGGTCGGCCTGCTGTCAGGTGGTGAACGCAACCGCGTCCACATGGCGCGCTTGTTGAAAGAAGGCGGCAACGTACTTCTCCTCGATGAACCGACTAACGACCTTGACGTTGAAACCCTGCGCGCCCTCGAAGACGCGCTTGTGGATTTCGCCGGTTGCGCCGTGGTTATCTCGCACGACCGTTTCTTCCTTGACCGGATTTGCACGCACATTCTGGCCTTCGAAGGCAACGCGCATGTCGAATGGTTCGAAGGCGGATTCTCGGACTATGAAGAGGACAAAAAGCGCCGTCTTGGCGACGACGCGATGGAGCCTAAGCGCCTGAAGCACAAGAAGTTCTCGCGCTAAGTTTTACCCACTAGAAATTGAAAAGCGGGGGCATCGAAAGGTGCCCCCGTTTTGCATCGGGGTATCAGATTTCGACGGTGAACAGGTTTGCAACCTCATCGAACGAGACCTCGTCGGGTTCGGCATCCTTTCGCAGAAAATCCTGAATGGCGTTGCAGGCGGACAGACCGGACCACAGGCGCTGCTCCGACACGGCCAGCACTGACACATCAGCGCCGATCCCCTGCCCTGCGTTTGATGACAACCACGCGTTGGTCAGCTCTTTCTCTATCTGCCGTTGGATCGCGACAGGATCGATCCGTGTGCGCGCAATAATTGCCGCCACAATGGTCCCGTTGCCAGCATAGCCCATGATAACGCGGTGATTGCGCAACGCGTTTACTGATGCCTGCGCGACACGCCCCATCTGCCCGCAGAATTCTGCGGGTGTCAGCGTATCAAATATGTTTCGAATCTGCGGAAGTTTGATGGCGATCAAGTTCATCGCATAGCATCCAGCTGGCAGGCGCAGCAGACGGTTTTCAAACCCGTTCAGGTCATCCACCCCCGCAACACCCAGATCAAAGCTTTCGTCGCGCTTGATCTTCATCAAATCTGTCAGTTCGGACAGCGAATGGTGTGCCACCTGTTCTCGACGCAGACTGTCGTTCAGCATCCCGGCTGTGTTGATCCGCGCGCCCAATTCGATCCCGTTTAGCGGCTTAAAGATAAAATCAGTCGCCCCGGCGTGAAAGGCCCGCTGCATCAAGTCATGGGTGCGGCTTGCCGTAATCATGATGATCGGCGTCATCTGATGATCTTTGCGCTTGCGAAGCTGTGCACAAAGCGAAACCCCGTCAATGCCCGGCAGCATGATGTCCAGCAAGAAACAGTCAAAGGGCATCGTACTGGTGTCCAGAAGATCAAGCGCTTCTTCGGCATCTTCTGCGCATTCAAGATCAAAACCCGCGGCACCGGTCAGACAGTCACGCAACATATCGAGGATCGTGGGATCGTCGTCTACGGCCAGTATTCTCATGTCATCGTTACCCTTACACTTTTGAATCAGACTTCGTTAACCAATTCTCCCGCCAATACTCACAGCGCATTTTGGCGATAGTGTGTTGAAACGACCATCCTGCCCAAAATGCACGCGCATCGGCAAAAGCCTGTAAGCAAGGGGTTATCGGGCCTTGCGGTCCTGCAATCGGGCGCAAATGTGCCGAATTCGGCAAGAGTTTGCTAGGTGTACAGGGCCTGTGACAGCACACTTGCACGAATCTCCCGTACCTGTCATACGGACTTGGCAAACGTTATTCTTTTTCGACCCACTGTCTCCCTTATACGGCGTTCAGACCTCGATCCAGACCGACAACGCCAAGCCATCGCACGACGCGGATGGTACACTAGAGGAGACTACGGATATGGCCACTGGCACCGTAAAATGGTTCAACACAACAAAAGGCTTCGGCTTTATCGCACCCGATGGCGGCAGCAAAGATGTATTCGTACACATTTCTGCCGTTGAGCGCGCAGGCCTGACAGGTCTGGCCGACAACCAGAAAGTGACATTCGACATCGAAGCCGGCCGTGACGGTCGCGAATCTGCGTCGAACATCGCACTGGCATAAGCCATGCTGGGCTTAGGCCCACACAAAGAATTGACCGGCTGACCCATTGGGGTTGGCCGGTTTTTTTGTACCCTAGGGTTGCTAAACGTCGCCCGAGCGTCAAAATATATAGACTTGTATAACATCAGGAGCAGCCCATGCGCCGCCGTACCTTTATCGCTGGCTCTTTAGCCGCCCTTGCTTTTCCACAAGCCCTTCTTGCGCAGGGTGCAGCCTATGATCCGACCCCGCAGCTTGTTTCGGTAAAAAGCCAATATGCCGTCGGCCAGTTGCTGGTCCTGCCGCGAAGCCACTATTTGTATCTGGTGACAGCCCCCGGTCAGGCGATGCGCTATGGCGTCGGAGTCGGGAAAGCGGGTCTCGAGTTTTCGGGGACCGCCACGATTGCCGTTAAAAAAGAATGGCCAACCTGGCGCCCCACCGATGAAATGATCGAACGCGATCCCAAGGCATATACCCGCTTCATAGGCAACACGGACGCCCAGCCCGGCGGCACCGACAACCCGCTGGGGGCACGCGCGCTGTATCTGTTCCAGAACGGCCGTGACACCTATTACCGCATCCACGGCACCACGCAGCCCAGCAGCATCGGCCGCTCCGTATCCAGCGGCTGCATCCGGATGATCAACGAACACGTCAAGGATCTGTACCAGCGTGTGCCAATCGGCACGACCGTCACGGTTCTCTGAACAAACGAAACCGACCTTAACAATAAAAAAGGGCCAGTGTTTCCACCGGCCCTTCTTTTTTGCGTTGCTCTAGTGTTCTAGTTCAACGCTTTGTCTGTAATCGCATGGGTCCAAGCGCCCGTTGGGGCCATTGTGATGACCGGATCAGACCCGCCGGACAGCAGGGATTCGACCGTGCGCTCATAATCGGCTTCGTCCAAAGCGCCATTGCTGCCCGTAGTCAGCTTGGCCACTTCGCCCATCATACGCTTTTGGTGTTCTTCGGTCTGGGCGCCGGATGCGTCATACTCAAGTACGATTTCAGCCGCCTCATCCGAATTTCCTTCCGCGTACTTCCAACCCTTCATAGAGGCCCGCACAAAGCGCACCATTTTGTCTTCAAAGGCAGGATCGGCCAGATTTTCTTCCAGCGCATACAGCCCGTCTTCCAACGTCGCGACGCCCTGATCTTCGTATTTGAACACTGTCAGATCATCGGGTGTCAGACCCGCATCAATCACCTGCCAATATTCATTATACGTCATGGTCGATACGCAAGCCGCTTGGTTTTGCAGCAACGGATCAACGTTGAAGCCCTGCTTGAGAACGGTCACACCGTCTTCGCCCCCCTCAGTGGGCAACTCAAGCTTGCTCATCCAGCTTAGGAACGGAAATTCATTTCCGAAAAACCAAACGCCCAAGGTTTTGCCTTTGAAGTCATCCGTCGTGGTCACGCCTGCGTCCTTGCGGCACGTCAGCATCATGCCAGAGGATTTGAACGGCTGGGCAATATTCACCATGCCCAGACCCTTTTCACGGGCCGCCAACGCGGCAGGCATCCACTCGACGGTTACGTCGGCACCGCCGCCAGCCAGCACTTGCGTCGGCGCGATATCAGGGCCGCCGGGCTTGATCGTAACGTTCAGGTCTTCTTCTTCGTAAAAGCCTTTTTCAAGCGCCACATAATAGCCCGCGAATTGGGCTTGCGTGACCCACTTGAGCTGCAATGTCACATCATCGGCGGCCTGAGCCATCGTCCCCATCAGGCCAACGGCAGCCCCCGCGACATAGGTTGATAGTTTTTTCATTTGTTTAACTCCCTCTTGGTTGGTTTTTTATCGTCTCAGTTTCGCTGGCTTGGGTGCCAGAAGGTCACGGCCTTTTCGATCAGTGACATCGCCCCATAAAATGCTGATCCCGCAATGGCTGCCACGACAATTTCGGCCCAGACCAGATCCAGCGCAAGCTGCCCGACCGAGGTCGAGATACGAAACCCCATCCCCTTGACCGGAGAGCCGAAAAATTCAGCAACGATCGCCCCGATCAAGGCCAATGTCGTCCCGATCTTTAGCCCATTGAACACGAAAGGCATCGCAGCAGGCAAGCGCAGTTTCAGCAAGGTCGCCCAGTAGCTGGCAGCATAGGTGCGCATCAGATCACGCTGCATCGCGTCGGTCGCCTGCAAGCCCTGCACCGTGTTCACAAGCATCGGAAAGAACACCATGACCACGACCACCGCCGCCTTGGATTGCCAGTCAAACCCGAACCACATCACCAAAATCGGTGCCATCCCGATCACCGGCAAGGCGGCAACGAAATTACCAACAGGCAACAGCCCGCGCTGCAAAAACGGAAACCGGTCAATGGCAACTGCGATCAAGAACGCAGCCCCACAGCCCAAAACATACCCCGAAAGCGCGCCTTTCAGCACAGTCTGCACAAAATCGACCCAAAGGATATCCAGCGATGCAACGAACCGGGCTGCAATCGCCGTCGGCGTCGGCAGCAGCACCGGTGAAATCTCAAGCCCACGCACCACGCCTTCCCAAACCGCGATCAGCGTCACGCCGAAAACAACTGGTGCCGCCAACGACCGCCACTGTGCGGGTCCGCCCCGCGCCAGCCGGACATTCACCCACCAGCCAATGGCCCAGGCTGCAATGGCAAAGACCAGCCAGATCATTGCGCCATCCCCATCCGTTTCAGGGTAATCCGCTGGATCACACCGATGGTCCCGACCAAGGCCGCAGCCAACGCCGCAGCCACAATCAGCGCGCTCCAGATCTGGATGGTCTGACCGTAATAACTGCCCGCCAACAACCGCGCCCCAAGGCCCGCAATGGCCCCCGTCGGCAGCTCGCCGACAATGGCACCCACCAAGGACGCCGCCATCGCGATTTTTAGCGAGGTAAAGAAATACGGCATCGATGCGGGCAAACGCAAACGCCAGAAGGTCTGGGATGCGCTCGCATGCCACGTCCGCATCTGATCCAACTGCATCTGATCAGGGCTGCGCAGCCCTTTGACCATCCCGACGACGATCGGGAAAAACGACAGGTACATGCTGATCATCGCCTTGGGCAACAAACCCGAAATGCCGACTGCATTCAGCACAACGATAATCATCGGCGCAATCGCCAGAATGGGAATGGTCTGGCTGGCAATCACCCACGGCATCACCGACATGTCCATCGTCCGGTTAAAGACAATCCCAACAGCCAACAGCGTGCCCAGCAATGTGCCCAGCCCAAAACCCAGCAAGGTCGCACTTAACGTCACCCAAGCATGATACACCAACGACCGCTTCGAAGTAACGTTCTTCAAAACCGTCGTCTCCCAAATCTCTGCGGCCACCTGGTGCGGCGCGGGCAGCTTCGGCTTTTTCTGCGCCCAGGTGTCCGCCACAAGCGATGTGGCCGTTACTACTTCGCCGGACCGCGTCGCCTTGTCATAGGTCCAGTCCGAATTCAGCCAAACTGCCGCCGCATACCAGATCACCAGCAGCAAACCGACCACCGTCACCACGGGCCAAAAACTCTGCCTCACACGCAGGCCCCCCGCTTCTCTGGCTTAAAAATATCCTCCCCGAAGGGCTGCTTGGCCAAAGTCCCGCGCTCAGTCATCTGCATGCCCCGCCCGCAGCCCTTCGCGCACCCGATGCGCGATCTCCAAAAACTCGGGCGTTTCACGTATCTCCAAGGGCCGTTCACGCGGCAAGGGACTGTCGATCACATCCGTAATCCGTCCCGGTCTCGGGCTCATCACCACAATCTTGGTGCTCAGATATACTGCTTCGGGGATAGAATGCGTGACAAAGGCAATCGTCTTTTCCGTCCGCGCCCAAAGCCGCAACAATTGCTCATTCAGGTGATCGCGCACAATCTCGTCCAACGCCCCGAACGGCTCGTCCATCAACAAGATGTCCGCATCAAACGCCAGCGCCCGCGCGATCGACGCCCGCTGCTGCATCCCGCCCGATAATTGCCACGGGAATTTCTTCTCAAAGCCCGACAGCTCAACCAGATCCAGAACCCGCGCCATCCGTTCCGCCTGATCGGCTTTGGAATAGCCCATGATCTCAAGCGGCAAACGGATGTTGCCCCCGATGGTGCGCCACGGATAAAGTCCGGCCGCCTGAAACACATAGCCATAAGCCCGCGCCATTCGCGCATCTTCGGCACTAACCCCGTTCACGGTAATCGTACCACCCGTTGGTTGTTCAAGATCAGCCATGCAGCGCAAAAACGTCGTCTTGCCGCAACCCGAAGGCCCGATAAAGCTGACGAAATCACCCTTCTCGATATCCAACGACACGTCTTTCAACGCATGAACCGGCCCGTCGTTGGTTTGAAACGTCAACGACAAGTTCTTAGCCGAGATTACAGCGTTCATATCACAGTCCTTCCAGAAGCAAGCGTTGGCTCTCGACGGCCCCCGAATTGCACTTGTTTGTCTTCTTAATTGTCGCCCACCCCAGCCAAGGGGCATTGAAAACCAACGTGGTGTCCAGTCGAAAGTAGTCACACGTCCAAATGAAGGGCCAGCAACCAAACGATAGCCCTTCACATCGGAACCGCGCCAGACTGCCCCCTTTTGTGAAACCCCATCAGCGCTGCTTAAATCCCCGCCGGAATATTCAACGGATCACGTTTGATCATCTTGGGCGCGGTCAGCTCTTTCCACTTGCTCAGCGCTACATTCCCCGATGGGAAAGCAGGCCGCGGTATGAACCGCCCCCGCCCCGGATTGGGCTGCGAATTTTGCCCCCAGGCCCAGATCACCTCGCCCCGGCTCAGCGTATACCGGCTTTGCGCGGTGACATTGAACCCCTCGAAGACATTGTAATCCAACACGGAATGGTGGTTGGCAGGCGAAATCGTCTTGCTGATCTTGGGGTCCCAAACCACGATATCAGCATCCGCCCCCTCAACAATCGCCCCCTTGCGCGGATAGATGTTGAGGATCTTAGCCACGTTGGTACTGGTCGCCGCAACAAATTCATTCGGTGTCAAACGGCCCGTCTCGACCCCTTCGGTCCACAGCACCGCCAGCCGCTCCTCCAGCCCGTTAGATCCGTTCGGAATGATCCGGAAATCATCCTTGCCCGCACGCTTTTGCGCCGTGGAAAACGCTGCGTGGTCCGTAGCAACAACCTGCAACGATCCCGATTGCAAGCCCGCCCACAAACTATCCTGATGGTCCTTGGACCGGAACGGCGGCGACATCACACGCCGCGCGGCATGGTCCCAATCCTTGTTGAAATATTCGGATTCGTCCAAGGTCAGGAACTGGATCAGCGGCTCGCCATACACCCGCATCCCCTTTTGACGCGCGCGCCGGATTGCCTCGTGGGTCTGCTCGCAAGACACATGCACAATATAAAGGGGCACCCCTGCGGCATCAGCGATGGTAATCGCCCGGTTCGCCGCTTCACCTTCCAACTCGGGTGGACGTGAATACGCATGGCCCTCGGGCCCGGTAATTCCCTGATTGAAATATTTCTCCTGCAAAGCAGCAACCAGATCGCCATTCTCGGCATGCACCATCGGCAAGGCACCCAACTCGGCGCACCGCTGGAACGACGCAAACATTTCGTCATCCTCAACCATCAAGGCCCCCTTATAGGCCATGAAGTGCTTGAAGGAATTCACGCCCATGTCGACGGCGTCTTTCATCTCGTCAAAGACATTCTCGTTCCAACCGGTAATCGCCATGTGATACCCGACATCAGAACAAATTTGCGGCGCGGACTTGCGGTGCCATTCGTTGATCGCATTCTTGATTGAACCATCCGCCCCCGGCAGACAAAAATCCACAATCATGGTTGTTCCGCCAACTGCGGCAGCCCAAGTTCCGCTCTCGAATGTCTCTGCCGCCGTGGTGCCCATAAAAGGCATCTCAAGATGCGTATGCGGATCAATACCACCGGGAATGACATAGGCCCCCTCGGCATCAATATATTCATCCCCAACCAGACCCTCACCGATCTGCTTGATGATTTCACCTTCTATCAACACGTCAGCTTTCCAGGTCCGGTCCGCCGTACAAACCATGCCGCCCTTGATTACCTTACTCATCTCGAAACTCCCGTCTGATGTCTTATTCCAAATGGTTCAAAATCCCGGGGGCGTGGGGGCTGGCCCCCACTTTACGCCAACATTGAACCGCCACCTATGTCTGCGTCAAACCGACCCGAAACACCCGAGTGCCGGCCCATGCACCCCAATATCCAAAGGGCCAAAATCGCTCTCGACACATAGGGAAAAATAACCTGCAATCGGCATGTAAACCACGCGGTATGTGCCGTCCCCTCGTGATACCGACCAACATGTTTGCGTTATCCCGCCGCTAAAATTTACCCTGATCTCTCGCGGTGCGCGCAATGTTTTGCGAAAATCCGCGGCCGTCCTGCGAACGACCCTGTCATCACTCAATGCGGCCTCACTCAGTTCGGCCTCGATCAACCCAGTGATCCGATCCGCAATAGAAAGCCCCGCTCCCAACATCACGCACCCCCACGGAATTTTCCAAAAACTCCGATCCGTTTTCTTTCATAGAAAACGGCTGACCTCACCCGACGATCTCCGCTGTCTCCAACACCGCATGCAGCAGCACATCTGCCCCCGCCTTGGCCCAGTCTTTGGTAATCTCTTCGGCCTCGTTATGGCTTAGACCGTCAACACAGGGGCACATCACCATCGCAGAAGGTGCCACACGATTGATCCAGCACGCATCATGCCCCGCCCCCGAGATCAGATCCATATGCGAATACCCCAACCTCTCCGCCGCAGCTCTGATGGCGGATACGCAAGCGTCATCAAAGGTGACAGGATCAAAGCCGCCGACTTTCTCGAACACCACATCCAGCCCCATGTCATCCGCGATCTTCTGTGCATCGGCCCGAAATTGCGCTTCCATCTTCTCGATCACAACCAGATCAGGCGATCTGAAATCAACGGTAAACACCACCTTCCCCGGAATCACATTCCGCGAATTCGGGTAGACGTCAATGTGACCCGCAGCGCCCACAGCGTGGGGGGCGTGAGACCAAGCGATCTGGTCCACTGCCTCAAGCATACGCGCCATGCCCAACCCGGCATTCTTGCGCAACGGCATCGGCGTCGACCCTGTATGCGCGTCCTTGCCCGTCACGGTTACCTGAGTCCAAGACAACCCCTGACCATGTGTGACAACGCCGATATCTTTTCCTTCGGCCTCAAGGATCGGCCCTTGTTCGATGTGCAGTTCAAAGAACGCATGCATCTTGCGCGCGCCGACTTCTTCCTCACCCTGCCAGCCGATACGCTTTAGCTCGTCGCCAAAGCTAAGCCCCGCAGCATCGGTCTTGGCATAGGCCCAATCTTGGGTGTGGATGCCCGCGAATACGCCCGAAGACAGCATCGCAGGCGCAAAGCGGGTGCCTTCCTCGTTGGTCCAGTTTGTCACCACGATGGGGTGCTTAGTCTTGATGCCCAAATCATTCATCGTGCGCAGAATTTCCAAGCCCCCAAGGACGCCCAACACGCCGTCATATTTGCCCCCTGTCGGCTGTGTATCTAGGTGCGATCCAACATAGACCGGCAGCGCATCGGGGTCGGAGCCATCGCGCTGTGCAAACATATTGCCCATCTGGTCCAGACCCATAGTGCAGCCCGCATCCTCGCACCACTTCTGAAACAGCGCGCGGCCCTGCGCGTCTTCGTCGGTCAGGGTCTGGCGATTGTTGCCGCCCGCCACACCGGGCCCGATCTGGGCCATCTCCATCAGACTGTCCCACAAGCGGTCGGGGTTGATCTTCAGGTTTTCACCGGGCGCGGCCATAGCTGGATCCTTTGTCTAAGTCGGTCTTGCGGAAAACGTAAAATTTTACCATTTGGTAAATACACGATTACGATTAGGTTGGTATCTGTCAAGAATTGCTTTCGAAAGAATCTGCCTCGCCCCGCAAGAGTGCTGATTTTTCAGGCAACATCAAAAGGAACTGGCACAGATGCCCGATGGTACACAGAAGAAACCCAGCCGCATCCAAAAGCGCAACCGCCGTGTAATCTTGGATGCCGCCTTGGAAGTGTTCTCGAAACAGGGCTACCGAGGGGCGACACTAGACCAGATCGCAGCAGAGGCGGGATTAAGCAAACCCAATATTCTTTATTATTTTCAAGGCAAGGAAGACATTCATCTGACCCTGCTCAGCCAGTTGATGGAGACATGGCTGGACCCTCTGGTCGAACTTGATCCAGACGGCGATCCGCAGACCGAAATTCTGGCCTATGTGCAGCGCAAACTGGATATGGCCCGCGACCTGCCCCGCGAAAGCCGGCTGTTTGCAGGCGAAATCTTGCAAGGGGCACCGCGTATGGGCCCACATTTGGAAAGCGATCTAAAGCCCCTATTTGATGAAAAATGTGCGGTTATTGCAGGCTGGATAGAGGCCGGAAAAATTGCACCGCTGGACCCGCACCATCTGATCTTTTCGATCTGGGCCGCCACGCAGCACTATGCCGACTTTGCGGCCCAAGTATCTGTTTTGCTGGGAAAAGACACCGATCCCCACCAAAAAGCCTCGGACCACCTAAGCGACATGTTCGGCAAGATGCTGCGCCCGTAAAGGATCAGTTAACTAGCCTTTCAGAAAATAGATGTTTTTGATTTCCGATTAACACAGAATGATAATCAGTTACCGCGTGGTGGTGGGCACTGTACTTTGATTTAACGGAGTAAAAAAATGGTTTCTATATCATCTGTCAGCACTCTGCTGCCGCCGCAAACGCCTTTGGCACCGGCCCCAACAGCAACCAGTGTTGCAACACCGACAACAGCCATCCCCCCTACAGCCAGCTCTACTTCAAGCGGAAATGGCGGATCGTCCACCGACAGCGGTGCCGGATCTGGCGGCGGTTCAACCGGCTATACAGCCAGTCAAACCACCGGGGGCCGCATATCAACATCTGACGCGACGGCCAAATCTGTCGTGAATGCGAAAACATCAATAGCGACGGATGCGATGAAAGAAGACTCCGCCCGGCGCTATGCCATCAACGCAATGCGAAATGCACGCGTTGATGCGATGGTTGACAGCATCTCGGGCAGCAATCCCCCCGAAGAGACGGACCCCAAACTCCCCAAAGCTGAAGGCCCGTTGCCTTTGCCGACTGCGGACATTTTGGTGAACCTCAAGAACAGCAAAAAGTCCTGATTTACCCTATTCCGCTGCGGTTGCGGCAGGGTTGTTCGGATGGGTCGTCCAGTTGGCGTACTCCTTTTCAACAACCTTGCCTGTACGCGGATCGGTCGTACCGGGGGCCATCGTTTCCATCGTGATACAGTTCTCGACGGGGCAGACGTTGACACACAGGTTACACGCCACGCATTCCGCATCAATCACCGAAAAGGTGCGATCCTCGGACATGGCAATGGCCTGATGCGAGGTATCTTCGCAGGCCGCAAAGCAGCGACCGCAGGAAATACACAGGTCCTCGTTGATCTTTGCTTTGGCGACATAGTTCAGGTTCAGTTGGTTCCAGTCGGTTACATTTGGCACCGCCCGGCGGACCAATTGATCGACCGATGTCATCCCCTTGTCGTCCAGATATTCAGACAAGCCGCTGATCATTTCCTGAACGATCTTGAAACCATAGGTCATCACGGCGGTACAAACCTGCACATTCCCAGCCCCAAGCGCCATAAATTCAGCCGCATCGCGCCATGTGGTCACGCCACCGATTCCGCTGATCGGGATTTGTGACAGCGCCGGATCGCGGGCAATTTCGGCCACCATGTTCAACGCAATCGGCTTGACCGCAGGACCGCAATAACCGCCATGCGCACCCTTGCCGTCAATCGTCGGTTCAGGCGCGAACAAATCCAGATCAACCGACGTGATCGAATTGATCGTGTTGATCAAGCTTACCGCATCGGCACCACCGCGCAACGCGGCCTCGGCTGGCTTGCGAATGTCGGCAATGTTCGGCGTCAGCTTCACAATCACGGGCATCCGCGTGCTGGCCTTGACCCAGCGGGTGACCATTTCGATATATTCCGGCACCTGGCCAACGGCTGCGCCCATGCCACGTTCGGACATGCCATGCGGGCAGCCAAAGTTGAGCTCGACCCCGTCTGCGCCGGTTTCCTCGACCAAGGGCAGGATGTATTTCCAAGGCTCTTCTTCGCAGGGCACCATCAGCGACACGACCATGGCGCGGTCGGGATAGTCACGCTTGACCGACTTGATTTCTTGAAGGTTCTGCGCAAGCGGGCGATCGGTGATCAATTCGATGTTGTTGAGGCCTAGTAAACGGCGGTCAGCGCCATAAATCGCGCCATAGCGGGGGCCGTTGACGTTGACCACAGGCGGGTCGATGCCCAGCGTTTTCCATACCACACCGCCCCAGCCTGCCTCAAAGGCGCGGCGAACGTTGTATTCTTTGTCGGTTGGCGGGGCCGAGGCCAGCCAGAAAGGGTTCGGACTTTTGATGCCCACGAAATTGCTTGTCAGATCCGCCATTTGCGTTCTCCCGTCGGGTAGGTTTAACCCACCAATGCCATATGAATATCGACCGCCGCATCGCGCCCTTCGGCCACAGCTGTCACTGTCAGATCGTCGCCGCCGCTGGCGCAATCGCCACCAGCCCAGATCCCATCAACGCTCGTGCGCCCGGTGCCATCGACCTTGATCTTGCGCCCTTCGAGCGTGGGCAATGCGTCGCCCTCCAGCGTTTGACCGATGGCCTTGAACACCTGATCGGCGGCAAGGCGCAGCATCTGGCCCGTGCCTTTCATATCCGCATCGACGTATTCGAATTCGATCTCGCGGACAGCCCCATTGCCATGCACTGCGACAGGCACGGCGTGATTCACAATGCGCACCCCCTTTGAGGCCGCCAAATCCTGTTCAAACACGCTGGCGTTCATCCGGTCACGCCCGCGGCGATAAACCAACGTCACATTCAATGCGCCTAACAGCTTGGCCTGCACAGCAGCATCAATCGCTGTCATGCCACCGCCGATCACAACCACATCGCGCCCGATCGGCACCTGTGCCACATCACCGGCCTGCCGCAGTTCAGCGATGAAATCGACCGCGTCCAGCACGCCTGCCTTGTCTTCACCCGTCGCACCCAAAGCGTTTACACCGCCAAGACCCATACCAAGGAACACCGCGTCGTAATCAGCCTTCAGCCCGTCCAGCGTTATGTCAGCCCCCAAAGCAGAGCCGTTTTTCAGCGTGATCCCACCGATCTGCATCAGCCAATCCACCTCGGCCTGTGCAAAACCGTCTGGGGTTTTGTAGGCGGCAATCCCGTATTCGTTCAGCCCACCGGGCTTGGGCCGTGCATCATGCACCACCACATCATGTCCCAGCATTGCCAAACGATGCGCGCAGGACAGACCCGCAGGGCCAGCGCCCACAACGGCAATACGCTTGCCGGTTGCTTCGGCGCGCTCGAAGGGGTGCTTGCCCTGTTCTTGCAGATGGTCCGTGGCATAGCGCTGCAATTGGCCAATCTTGACCGGCTTGCCCTCGGCGGCTTCGCGCACGCAGGCCTCTTCGCACAGCTGTTCGGTCGGGCAAACCCGCGCGCACATGCCCCCCATGATGTTCTGGCTCAGGATCGTTTTAGCCGCAGCATCAGGCGTGCCCGTGGCGATCTGGCGGATGAAAAGCGGAATGTCGATGTCTGTCGGACAGGCCGTGATACACGGCGCGTCGTGGCAGAAATAACACCGGTCCGCAGCCACCAGCGCGGCGTGCTGCTCAAGCGGCGGATGCAAATCCGAAAACTGCGCTGCATAGGCATCGGCCTCAAGCCTGCCCGCAGATATTCCCGGTTCAAAGACCTTATGCGACATTGATCAAACCCCTGCTGTCACTTGCTGTTGACAGAACGGTGCAACGGATCAATTTTTTTATCAACTGGTAAAATTATTTCAAACGCATGAAATTTCATGCGCAGATGCCCGCCGATCGGGCGAAACCGGGCAAAAACTCTTGATTTTGGCATAACTGCTGGCATTATTTATGGTGCAACGCGTAAGACTTTCGACCTCTACGGCTTTGGGCCACGGTACGATCAAGTTTTGACCGGGCCACGCTGCCGCATAATGCGGGCAGCCCAAAGACAGGAGAAACGGGTCATGGCGACTGGCACCGTAAAATGGTTCAACACAACAAAAGGCTATGGATTTATCGCGCCTGACGGCGGCGGCAAAGACATTTTCGTTCACATCTCGGCAGTTGAGCGCGCAGGCCTGACAGGTCTGGCAGACAACCAAAAGGTGACGTTCGATATCGAAGCAGGTCGTGATGGCCGCGAATCTGCAGCGAATATCGCGCTGGCCTGACAGGCCATCCAGATTAATCGGAAATGCGGGCGCTTCGGTGCCCGTTTTTTAATCAGCTTTGATCTCTGAAATCAGGTCAAGCACCTTGGGCCCCATCGCCGAGACGATTTTGCTCACCCCTTGCTTGTTCGGATGCACGCCGTCCGGCTGAAAGAACTCCTGCGCGTCTGACAGTTGCGGCAACACGCCATCGATGGACAGGCCCGCGAAAAAGCTGGCCAGAAATCCAGTGCCGTATTGGTTCGCCAGCTCAGGATAGATCGCATCAAACGATGCTTTGTATTCGGGACCGTAGTTGCCCGGCGCATTCATACCCACCAACAAAACCTCGACATCGGCATCTTGCGCTGCTTCCAGAATTCCGTCGATATTGGCGCGGCTGACCGTCGGGTCCAACCCGCGCAGCAGGTCATTACCGCCCAGTGCGACGATCATGCCATCAACCTCGGGGGTCATCGTCCACGCAACGCGCGACAGCCCGCCTGCCGTCGTATCCCCCGACACACCGGCGTTGATCAGCTGTACATCGGCACCGTTCTCTTGCAGCCAAGCTTGTAGCTGCGGCACCAACCCGTCTTCGGCGGGTAACCCATAGCCCTGCGTCAGACTGTCGCCCAATGCTGCTATAACAAGAGGCTCTGCCAGCGCAGGCCCTGCTAAAATAACAACAATCCCGGTCATAACCTTGCGCATCATCATGAATACTCCATATCCAACAGGGTCCGTATATCAAAAGGCAGCCCTATGACCGACCCGGTGTTCCAACTTCAAGATGCGTCCCTGAAACTGAATGGCAATGCCGGACAGGTCGAAATCCTACATGGGATCACATTGAACGTTGCACAAGGCGAAACCGTTGCCTTTACGGGGCCATCGGGGTCAGGCAAGTCATCGCTGTTGATGGTCATGGGCGGGCTCGAGAAAGCGACAGGCGGCAGCGTACGCGCCCTTGGCCAAGACCTGACCGCAATGACCGAAGACGGGTTGGCCAAGTTCCGGCGCGGGCGCATGGGGATCGTGTTCCAGTCGTTCCACCTAATCCCCACGATGACCGCGCTTGAAAACGTCGCAACCCCGCTGGAATTGAACGGCGTTGCAGACGCGTTTGACCGCGCCAAGGCCGAACTGCACGCAGTGGGTCTTGGCCACCGCCTGAACCATTATCCTGCGCAGATGTCTGGGGGCGAACAGCAGCGCGTTGCCCTTGCCCGTGCGTCGGCCCCGCGTCCCGCGATTTTGCTGGCCGATGAACCGACAGGCAATCTGGACAGCACCAACGGTGCCGCCATCATGGAACTGCTGTTTGATCTGCGCGAACAGCACGGGGCGACGCTGGTGCTGGTCACCCATGCCGACGATCTGGCTGCGCGCTGTGACCGGGTCGTCACCCTGACGGACGGGCGCATCGTATGAGCCTGAAACTAGCGAGCCGCTTTGCCCGCCGTGAAATGCGCGGTGGCCTGCGGGGGTTTCGATTGTTTCTGGCGTGTCTTGCCCTTGGGGTGGCCGCGATTGCCGCTGTGGGCTCCGTGCGCTCTGCCATCGAAGGGGGGTTGCAACGCGAAGGGGCGGCCCTGCTCGGCGGCGCTGCCGAGCTTGATTTCACCTATCGGTTTGCCACGCAGGAAGAACGCGCCTGGATTGATGCCCAAGCCGCCCAAGTGTCCGAGATCGTTGAATTCAGGTCGATGGCCGTGGTTGGCGACGGTGCTGCAGCAGATCGCGCTCTGACCCAGATCAAGGGCGTAGACGACCTGTATCCGTTGATCGGCACCATGGCGCTGGAACCGGAAATGCCGCTGGATCAAGCGCTTGCCACATCGGACGGCTTGTCCGGCGCGGTGATGGAACGCGCCTTGTCCGACCGGTTGGGCCTGTCGCCCGGCGACGTTTTCAAGCTGGGCACCAAAGAATTCCGCCTGACCGCGTTGATCCTGCGCGAACCTGACAGTGCTGCCAGCGGCTTTGCCCTTGGGCCGCGCACCTTGCTGCGCACCGACAGCCTTGAAGGAGCTGGCCTGCTAAGTCCCGGCACACTTTATAACTCAAAATACCGCCTTGTTCTGCCGCCGGAAACCGACCTTGACCAGTTAAAAACCGCGGCCCAAACACAGTTCAAGGACAGCGGTATGCGGTGGACAGATGCCCGCAACGGCGCGCCCGGCGTGTCGCGTTTTGTCGAACGGCTTAGCGCGTTTCTGGTGCTGGTGGGGCTGTCCGGTCTGGCCGTGGGCGGGGTCGGCGTATCGGCAGCAGTGCGGTCATATCTGAACGGCAAAACCGAAGTAATCGCGATCCTGCGCGCCCTTGGGGCAGATCGTGCAACGATATTTCAGACCTATTTCATCCAGATCGGTCTGCTGTCGCTGCTTGGAGTGTTCATCGGTGTGGTTCTGGGGGCAATCGCCCCGCTGGTATTTGCACCGCTGATTTCGGCGCGCCTGCCGATCCCTGCGGCCTTTGCCGTCTATCCCGGCCCCTTGGCCGAGGCGGCGATTTACGGGTTGCTGACAGCCTTTGCCTTTACACTTTGGCCCCTTGCGCGCAGTGAAAACATCCGCGCAGCGACCCTGTTTCGCGATGCCTGGGACGGGGCCGCGCGGTTCCCGGCCCCACGCTATATCGCTGTGATCATGCTGACTGTCGCGCTGCTGATCGGGCTTGCGGGGTGGTTCAACGGCAGCTGGATGCTGACGCTATGGACACTGGGTGGCATCGCTGGTGCCTTGCTGATCCTGACCCTTGCCGCGTCCCTTGTCCGCTGGCTTGCACAGCGCGCTTCGCTTCTGGCGCGCGGGCGTCCTCGGGTCCGGTGGGCGTTGACCGCGATTGGCGGCAATGGCGAGGGTGCCAGCGCCGTGGTCTTGTCGCTGGGGCTGGGGCTGTCGGTACTGGCAGCGGTCGGTCAAATCGACGGTAATCTGCGGCAGGCAATTTCGGGCAACTTGCCTGCGGTGGCCCCGTCCTATTTCTTTGTCGATATCCAGAAAGACCAGATCGACGGCTATACCAAGCGCCTTGAGGACGACCCCGCCGTGCGCCGTATTGACAGCGCGCCGATGCTGCGCGGCGTCGTGACCGAAATCAACGGTCGCCCCGCCAAGGACGTTGCAGGCGATCACTGGGTCGTGCGCGGCGATCGTGGCGTGACATACGCCGCCACCCCCGGCGATGACGCGATTATCACCGCCGGTGAATGGTGGGCCGAAGACTATGACGGTCCGCCCCTGATCAGTTTCGCCGCCGAAGAGGCCGAGGAAATCGGGCTGGTTCTGGGTGACACCCTGACCATCAACGTGCTGGGGCGCGACATCACCGGAACCATCGCCAGCTTTCAAGAGGTGGATTTTTCCACCGCTGGCATTGGATTTATCCTGACGATGAACCCCTCGGCGCTGAGCGGTGCACCGCATACGTTCATTTCCACCGTCTATGCCGACGCCAATGCAGAAGCGGCCATTCTGCGCGATCTTGCCACCGCTTATCCTAACATCACCGCCATTCGGGTGCGTGACGCGATCGACCGCGTCGCAGCAGTGCTCAGCGGGCTTGCCGCTGCGGTGTCTTATGGTGCTGCCGCGACCTTGTTGACAGGGTTTCTGGTTCTCATCGGGGCGGCCGCTGCGGGGGCCGATGCACGCCGCTATGAGGCTGCTTTGCTAAAGACCCTTGGCGCGTCACGCCGCGCCATCGCCAGCAGCTTTCTGCTTCGCGCCGCGCTATTGGGTCTGTTTGCAGCGGCGGTTGCTTTGCTGGCTGGTATCTTGGGCGGGTGGGCTGTCAGTCGCTTTGTGATGGAAACCAGCTTTAGCGTTGTATGGCCATCGGCAATCCTTATCATCATCGGCGGCGCTTTGGCGTCGGTGCTGGCATCGCTCGGCTTTGCTGTCAAAGCGCTGAATGCCAGACCTGCCCAAGTGCTTCGTGCCCGCGAATAAGATGCGATATCTATGCCTGAAAGGAACGTAAGACCATGACCGACAACCTGCCCGCCCCGCTGCCGCCAGCGTTGACAACGGCCCAGCAGGCGCATGTCATCAATATCTTGCGCCGTGCATCCCGCGCCGAGGTAATGCCACGGTTCCGCAATCTGGCTGCATCTGACATCGCCGCCAAATCCGGGCCGAACGATCTGGTCACCGCCGCCGATCTTGCCGCCGAGGCGATGATCACCCGTGCGCTGCGCCAGTTGTTCCCCTCGGCGTTGATCGTGGGCGAAGAAGCGGTGGCGTCTGATCCATCGCTGCCAGACAAGATCGCTGACGCCCCTTTGGCGTTTCTGATCGACCCGGTGGACGGCACGTGGAATTTTGCACATGGGTTGTCGATGTTCGGGATGATTTTATGCGTCACCCGATTTGGCAAACCCGCATTCGGCGTGATCTATGACCCGACCAATGACGACTGGGTCATTGCCGACAGCGAAAGCCCCGCCCGCCTTGAGGGGCCCTTGAAAGCGCCGCGTGATCTGCGTGTCAGCATGGGTAAACCGATTGAAACCATGTCAGGGTACATCCCACTGGGCGTCTTCCCCATGGACCAGCGCATCAAATTGGCCGCGACCCTGCCGGGCTTTGGTCGGGTGAATTCACTGCGCTGTTCGGCACATGAGTACCGGATGGTGGCGCAGGGCAATACAGATTTCGTGCTCAGCGGGTCCTTGCACCCCTGGGACCACGCAGCAGGCGCGCTCATTTGTACGCAGGCTGGCGGTCACGTAGAGATGCTATCGGGTGGTCCCTATGATGCGACGCTGAAAAACGGGTATCTTCTGGCGGCACCCGACAAGACCACATGGAACAGGCTTAGAAAAGTGTTCAGCTTTTTGGTAGAGTAAGTCGCGCGCAGGTTACCCCGCGCGCGCCATCTTATTCAGCCGCTTCAGCATAATCCGACATCGGCGGGCAGGTGCAGATCAGGTTGCGGTCACCATGCACATTGTCCACGCGGTTCACAGGTGGCCAGTATTTATCGACGCGGAACGCACCGGGGGGGAAACACCCCTGCTCGCGGCTGTAAGGTCGGTCCCAATCGCCCACCAGATCCTCGACCGTGTGGGGCGCGTTTTTCAAGGCGTTGTTTTCACGCGGCATATCGCCGTTCTCAATCGCACGGATTTCTTCGCGGATCGCCAACATCGCATCACAGAAACGGTCCAGCTCGGCTTTGGTCTCGGATTCAGTTGGCTCGACCATCAGCGTGCCAGCTACAGGAAAGCTCATCGTGGGGGCGTGGAAACCCGCATCAATCAGGCGCTTGGCAACATCGTCGACCGTCACGCCTGCGCTTTCCTCGAACGGACGCACGTCAAAGATACATTCGTGCGCAACCCGCCCTGTCGGCCCTTTGTAGAGAACATCATAAGCCCCCTCAAGCCGCTTGGCGATGTAGTTGGCGTTCAGGATCGCCACCCGCGTCGCCTGCGTCAGCCCGTCACCGCCCATCATCAGGCAATAGGACCACGATATCGGCAGCAATGACGGCGACCCGTATGGGGCCGCTGAAACCGCCCCTTCGCCGCCGTTGGGATGACCCGGCACATGCGGGATCAGGTGCGATTTGACACCAATCGGCCCCATGCCGGGGCCACCGCCGCCATGCGGAATGCAAAACGTCTTGTGCAGGTTCAGGTGGCTGACATCGCCACCCACATCGCCGGGCCGGGCAAGCCCCACCATCGCGTTCATATTGGCCCCATCGATATAGACCTGACCGCCATGATCGTGGGTGATGCGTGTCACCTCGGTCACTGTTTCTTCGAACACGCCATGGGTCGACGGATAGGTAATCATACAACCGGCAAGGTTTTCGCTGTGCTTTTCAGCCTTCTCGCGGAAGTCCTCCAGATCGATATCCCCGTTGGCGGCGGATTTGATCACGACAACCTTCCAACCGACCATATTGGCGCTGGCGGGGTTAGTGCCATGCGCAGACATCGGGATCAGACAGATGTTGCGGTGCCCCTGCCCGTTGGCGCGGTGATAGGCAGCAATCGCCAGCAGCCCCGCATATTCCCCCTGCGCGCCCGAATTGGGCTGCATTGAAATCGCGTCATAACCGGTGATATCACACAGCTTGGCCGACAGATCGTCGATCATATGCTTGTACCCAAGCGCCTGATCTTGCGGCACAAACGGGTGGATCATCGAAAACTCACGCCAGCTGACCGGCATCATTTCCGCGGCCGAGTTCAGCTTCATCGTGCACGACCCCAGCGGGATCATCGCGCGGTCCAGCGCCAGATCGCGGTCGGCAAGGCGACGCATATAGCGCATCATCTCGGTCTCGGCACGGTTCATGTGGAAAATAGGATGGGTCAGATATTGGCTTTCGCGCAACATTTCCTCGGGGAACCTATACTGCGCTTCGAATTTCTCGTCCGTGCGCAGAATGCCAAACGCACGCCAGACCGCTTCGGTGGTCGCAGACACGCTGCGTTCGTCCAGCGTGATACCAACACGGGTTTCACCAACACGGCGCAGGTTGATGCCTTCGTCCACGGCGGATTTCATCACGGCTGCCTGCAACGGGCCGACATCAACGGTGATTGTATCAAAGAACGCCTGCGGATCGACCTTGAACCCCGCGTCCTCCAGCCCGTTCGCCAGCCGCACTGTTTTGCGGTGGATCCGCTGCGCGATGGCCTTCAACCCTTCTGGCCCGTGGAACACGGCGTACATCGACGCCATCACCGCCAGCAATGCCTGCGCGGTACAAACGTTCGAGGTCGCCTTTTCACGTCGGATATGTTGCTCGCGGGTTTGCAGCGACAGCCGGTAGGCCCGGTTGCCATGTGCATCAATCGACACGCCCACAATCCGCCCCGGCATCGCGCGTTTGTAGGCGTCCTTGCACGCCATATAGGCGGCGTGTGGTCCACCGTACCCTTCGGGCACGCCAAACCGCTGGGTTGATCCAACGGCAATATCCGCCCCCATCGCACCGGGTTCTTTCAGCAAAGTCAGCGCCATCGGGTCAGCGGTCACAACGCCCAAAGCGCCCGCATCGTGCAATGCGGCGATATGCGATGTGAAATCACGCACATGCCCATAGGTGCCGGGATACTGGAACAACGCGCCGAATACTGTGCTTGCGTCCATCTTGTCCGGGTCCCCGATGATCACCTCGATGTCCAAGGGAGCGGCGCGAGTCTGGATCACCGCAATGTTCTGCGGATGGCAATCGCGGTCTACAAAAAACGCCTTGGCCTTTGACTTTGCCACCCGCATCGCCATGGTCATCGCTTCGGCACAGGCTGTCGCCTCGTCCAGCAAGGACGCATTCGCAATCTCAAGCCCGGTCAAATCGCTGATCATGGTCTGGAAATTCAACAACGCCTCAAGCCGGCCTTGGCTGATCTCGGGCTGATAGGGCGTGTAGGCCGTGTACCATGCGGGGTTCTCAAAGATATTGCGCTGGATCGCGGGCGGCGTGACCGTCCCGTGATACCCCTGCCCGATCAAGGATGTCAGCACCTTGTTCTTGCCCGCCACCACGCGCATGTGCTCAAGCACTTCGCGCTCCGACATCGGCTTGCCGAAATCCAACGGTTCTTTCTGCCTGATCTTGGCGGGCATCGTATCGTCAATCAAAGCGGCAAGGCTTTGCGTCCCCACAGTCTTGAGCATATCCGACATTTCCGCCGGAGACGGTCCAATATGTCTGCGGTTGGCAAAATCATACGGCAAATATTCGGTTGGCTTGAAAACCATGGCGCAACGCCCCTCATTCCAAATGGTCTAAAATCCCCGCCGGAGGCTCCGACGGGGGCAACTCGGTTTACCCGATAAATTTTTGATAGGCGGCTTCATCCATGAACTCGTCCATCTGACTTGGGTCAGAGGCTTTCATCTTGAAAAACCAGGCCTCGCCCTGCGGGTCATCGTTCACCATCGCCGGATTGTCGGTCAGGGTGCTGTTCACCTCGATGATTTCACCATCAATCGGGGCCAGAATGTCCGATGCTGCCTTGACGGATTCAATCACGACAACCTCGTCATCCTTGCTGACGACCGTGCCTTCGGATGGCAGTTCGACAAACACTACATCGCCCAACTGTTCGGCGGCGTGAATGGTAATGCCTACCGTGATTTCATCGCCTTCAACGCGCAGCCATTCATGCTCTTCGGTAAATTTCATCTGTTCGTTCCTTGTTGATTATCGCTTAAAATTCGCCGCCACAAAGGGCAGCTTGGCCACACGCACAGGCAACCGCTTGCCGCGGACTTCGCCCCACAGCGCGGTATCCACGCTGGCATATTCATTACCGACATAGCCCATGGCAACAGGCCCGCCCACGGTCGGTCCAAAACTGCCCGAGGTCACACTGCCCACCAGACGTCCCCCGTCTTCGGCATCATAAAGCTGCGTGCCCTCGCGCATCGGTGCGCGCCCTTCGGGGGCCAGCCCGACACGCTTGCGCGCGACGCCGTCCTCGAACGCGGCTTGCACCGCATCGGCACCCGGATAGCCGCCTTCACGGGCACCCCCAACACGGCGCACCTTCTGGATGGCCCAGCTTAGATTTGCCTCGACCGGGTTGGTCTGCGCGTCAATGTCATTGCCATACAGGCACAGGCCAGCCTCAAGCCGCAGGGAATCCCGTGCCCCCAAACCGATGGCCTCAACGCCGTCCATCGCCAGCAACTTGCGCGCGAGGGTTTCGGCATCTGCATCAGGGACAGAAATCTCGAACCCGTCTTCACCGGTATAGCCAGACCGCGACGCCCACACTGCAATCCCGTCCAAATTTAACGTGCCGAAGTCCATAAACCGCATGTCCGCCGCTGCCGGATCAAGCAAAGCCACTGTCGCTGCGGCGCTCGGCCCTTGCACTGCGATCAAGGCGCGGTCGCTGATCGGTGTCACCGTGACATCGGGTTCAAGTGCAGATTTAATCCGTGCGATATCCGCGCCTTTGCAGGCTGCGTTCACCACAACGAACAAGTCATCACCGCGTCGCGCGAACATCAGATCGTCTTCAATCCCGCCAGCGTCATTGATGAACAAGCCATAGCGTTGCCGCCCGTCGGCCAGCCCAAGTACATCCATCGGTACCAGCGTCTCGAACGCAGTCGCGACCGCGTCCCATGATGCACCCGACAGCATCACCTGCCCCATGTGGCTGACGTCAAACAGGCCGGCGTGGCTGCGGGTGTGAAGGTGTTCTTTCATCACGCCCATCGGAAATTGCACGGGCATCGAATATCCGGCAAAGGGCACCATCTTGCCGCCCAGTTCCAGATGCAGATCGTATAGCGGGGTTTGGTGCAAATCGCTCATGGTCGCAGGCTCTTTCTTTTTCTATCCAGAAGGCCATGGACCAAACTGGCATTCAGCAGGCCGCAGAAATGCAACCGACAAAATGCCCCCTCTGTCCTTTCGCCTGAGATCGTTATCCCTTCGGCGGGTGCATGTGGCACCACTCTCCAGAGTGTTTCGGTCCCGCAACGGTCCATTGGCCTGAGAGTTTCCGGGGCGGTTGCTCCTTCGGCACCGGGTTTCCCCAGTTCTCCCGTTACGGTGCCTCTTGCTATGCCGGATCATATCGCAGCGTCAAGCAAAGTCATACAAACGTCCAAGATAGTTTCCGCAATGCCAATCGTTTGGGCACCAGTGAAAGCCGATGGACATCACAATCACCATCAGCGAAAACAATCAGCATGGCACCCTATTTTTTCGGCTACGGCAGCCTTGTGAACCGCAACACCCATACCTACCCCGACGCACGGACAGCGCAACTGCACGGCTGGCGGCGGGTTTGGGTACGGACGGCCCGACGTGACGTGGTTTTTCTGAGCGTTGAACCCGCCCCCGACACGACCATCGAAGGTCTGATCGCTGCGGTACCAGACGCAGACTGGGGTGCCCTTGATGCGCGCGAATTCGGCTATGACCGGATCAGTTCAGGCACCGCCGTCCTGCATGATGTGATGCCCGCCCCCGACATGGCGCATTATTCGATTGCCCCCCGACACCAGAAACCGGGCGGCGATCATACCATTCTGCTAAGCTATCTGGATGTCGTGGTTCAGGGGTTTCTGCGTGAATATGGCGTCGATGGCGTCACGCGGTTTTTCGATACCACGCACGGCTGGGATACACCGCTGCGCAATGACCGTGCCGAACCGCTTTACCCCAGACACCAGCCGCTGACCCGACAGGAAAGAACGCTGGTTGATGACAACCTCGACCGTTTAGCGGCGCAGGTGCAATAGCGTCATCAAACGGCCCTCGCGGCCAAAGACCTCGGGCCGCGGCCCCTTTGGCCGCCCGCCTTGTGCGATCATGCGTTGTGCCAGCACCCAGGCCAGTGCGCCAAACAGCACGCCCGCCGCCGCCTGCCCGATCAGCACACCCGGCGCACCGAACAGGACGCTGCCCAACCACACCAAAGGGATCATTCCAATGGTGTTGCGGCCCCAGTTGGTGAAAGTCGAATAATAGGGGTGCCCCATATTGTTGAATGCCGCATTCGACACGAACAACACGCCGTTAAAGAAAAACGCCAGCGACAGCGGCCCGCAGAACAGAAAAATCAGCGTCATCGTGATACCATCCGCATCGAACAACGCTGCCAATGACCCACGCATCGCAAACAAGGCCGCCGAAATCGTGACGATGACAACCGCAGCAAACAGGATGCCAGCATTATAGGTCCGCTTGACCCGCCCGACATCACCTGCGCCAAAATTCTGCCCGATGATCGGCCCCACGGCCCCCGACAACGCAAAGATCACCGCAAAGGCCACCGGCATCATCCGGCTGACAATCGCCATTCCCGCCACGGCATCTTCGCCGTAAGCTGCCATGGCGCGCGTGACATAGGCCTGCCCCACTGGCGTCGCGACCTGCGTCAAGATCGCAGGCACTGCAATCGCCAACACAGGAAACAGATCGCGCCACATGCCGCCCAGCCTTGGCCGCGCGATCCCGCCATAGTGGCGCACAATCGGCATCAACGCAGTATAGGCGATCACCACCCGCGCCACAAAAGACGCCAGTGCAGCACCAGTCAGATCAAGGTCAAAACCAAAGATCAGGATCGGATCAAGGATCGCATTTACGATCCCGCCCGCAATCGTCGCCATCATAGCGCGGCGCGCATCGCCGTGGGCGCGCAAAATCGCGCTGCCCATCATGCCCAACATCAAGAACGGCACTGACGGCACCACGATCTGCAAAAAATGTACAGCCAGATCCGCCGTCTCTCCCTGTGCGCCGACCAGATGCACCAACGGGTCCAACGCCAGAAAGACCAGCACGGCAAACACCACGCCAAAAATCGCGCCATAGCACAACGCATGGGTCGTCCGCTCGCGCGCCAACACCATGTCGTCCTGCCCCAACGCCCGCGCGACCAAAGCGCCCGCCGCAATCCCCAGACCAATCCCGAAAGACGTCGTGAAAAACAAGATCGCGCCAGCATAGCCGACAGCCGCCGCCAATTCCGCCTTGCCCAACATCGAGATGAAAATCATGTCAACAAAATCGACCAGAAACACCGCAACCAGCCCCACCGAAGCCATGAGAGACATGGTCGCCACGTGACCAAACAGGTTGCCAGACAAAAATTTGGCGCGCCCGTCAGCCATGACAAGCGCGCCTTTTGTTGTTTTCTTCCGGCTTCATTTTGCCAAATAAACTCTCGCCGAAGGCTTCCGAACTTGCGTCCAGATGCCCTCGCCAGATCATCCCCGCGCCTTCACAACTTGCAAAAGCGGCAACACGGCGGCCATCTCTGGCCCGCGCGCTTGTCCCGTCAGCGCCAGACGCAGCGGCATGAACAATGTCTTGCCCTTGCGTCCTGTCTTTTCCTTAACTTCCGTGGTCCATGTGCCCCACGTCGTCTCGTCAAATTCACCATCCGGCAGCATCGCCATCGCTTCGGCGATAAATTCTTTATCCTCGTCCGCAATCACAGGCTCGGCCCCTTGGCTGAACATGTCCCACCAGCCTTGAAGGTCTTGCAACGTAGTGATGTTTTCGCGAGTAACCTGCCAGAACAGCGCCGCTTTGTCGTCCGGTACGCCGATCGCTGCGATGTCAGCCGCGACGGCCTCAAGCGGCAGGGTCTGCAAATAACGGGCGGTCATCGGGAACAGGTCCTCGACGTCGAATTTTGTCGGGGCTGAACTGAAATGACTGATGTCGAACCCGTCGATCAACTCTTCCATGTTCGTGCGCAGCTCGACCGGGTCCGACGACCCGATCCGCGCCAGAACACTCAGCAACGCAAAAGGCTGAACGCCACGCGCGCGCAGATCGCGCAGGGCCAACACGCCCAAACGTTTGGACAGGGCTTCGCCTTTCGGCCCGGTCAGCAGCGAATGGTGTGCAAAGGTTGGCACGGTGCCGCCAAGCGCTTGCATGATCTGGATCTGCGTCGCTGTGTTGGTCACGTGGTCCGACCCGCGCACCACATTGGTCACGCCCATTTCGGTATCATCAACGACCGACGCCAGCGTGTACAAAATCTGCCCGTCAGCACGGATCAGCACAGGGTCAGAAACAGACGCCGCATCAATAGATATATCGCCCAGAATGCCGTCATTCCATTCGATACGTTCCTGATCCAGCTTAAAACGCCAGACACCGGGGCCACGCTCTTCGCGAAGTTTGTTCTTTTCTTCTTCGGTCAGGTTCAGCGCCGCGCGGTCATAGACCGGCGGCTTGCCCATGTTCAGCTGTTTCTTGCGCTTCAGATCCAGTTCCGTGGGCGTTTCCCACGCTTCATAGAACCGGCCCATTTCGCGCAGCTTGTCCGCCGCGGCGCGGTATTTATCCAACCGTTCGGACTGGCGTTCAACCCGGTCCCATTTCAGACCCAGCCATGTCAGGTCTTCTTTCAGCCCCTCGACATATTCTTCCTTGCTGCGGATCGGATCGGTGTCGTCGATGCGCAGGATAAACTCACCGCCATTCTTGCGGGCAATCAGATAGTTCATCAGCGCTGTGCGCAGGTTGCCGACGTGGATATAACCGGTGGGGGATGGGGCAAAGCGGGTGATGGTCATTGGGTTCTCCTGTTGGCCGCTGGCTTGTCACAGCGCGGCCTGATTGTCCAGAAAATGAGGTCGCGTTCAGCTTGGATCGCGCCAGCGGTTCACAATGGGATAGCGGCGGTCCAGCCAGAAGGCGCCCTTGGTCAGGCGGGGGCCGGGGGCGGACTGGAACCGCTTGTATTCGCTGATGTAGATCAGGTGTTCGACCTTCTTTGCCACATCACGGTCAAAGCCCGCCGCGACGCAATCGGCAATCGATCCGTCCTGATCCACCAGAATATCCAACATGGCATCCAGATCGGGATAATCCGGCAGGCTGTCGCTGTCCTTTTGGTCTTCGCGCAATTCCGCTGTTGGCGGTTTGTCGATGATGCGCGGCGTGATAACTTCGCCCGCTGGCCCCATCATCCAGTCGCGGTGATTGTCATTGCGCCAACGGCAGGTTTCAAAGACGCGGGTTTTATACATATCTTTGATAGGGTTATAGCCGCCTGCCATATCGCCATAGATCGTGGCATAGCCCACCGCGACCTCTGATTTATTGCCAGTGGTCAGCAGCATTTCACCGAATTTATTGCTCATCGCCATCAACAGCAAACCGCGCAGGCGCGACTGGATGTTTTCCTCGGTCAGGTCTGGTTTGGTACCCTCGAACAGCGGGGCCAGCGTGTCGGTAATCGCAGCGCGGCCCTGCTTGATCGGCACATAGTCATAGCGACAGCCCAGCGCCTTGGCGACGGCCTCGGCATCGTCCAGCGATGCCTGCGAGGTATATTCAGACGGTAGCATAACACAGCGCACATTGTCAGCGCCCAGCGCATCGACGGCGATCGCCGCAACAATCGCCGAATCGATCCCGCCAGACAGGCCCAACAGAACCTTCTTGAAACCGGTCTTGCGCATATAATCGCGCAAGCCGAGCACCATGACGCGGTAATCCTGCTCGTATTCAGACGGCAAATGCGCCTTGGGGCCATCGACAATGCGCCAACCGTCTGGCCCCTGCTCAAGGTCAACATGCGCGATTTCAGCGTCGAATGCCGGCATCTGGAACGCCAGTTTACCACCGGGGTTCAGACCAAAGCTGGCCCCGTCAAATATCTGGTCATCCTGCCCGCCGACCATGTTCAGATAAATCAGCGGCAACTCAGTCTCGACCACACGGGCGACCATATTGTTCAACCGCGTATCAAACTTGCCGCGATAATAAGGCGACCCGTTAGGGACCAGCAGGAATTCAGCGCCCGTTTCTGCCAGTGTTTCGGCGACATCAGGGTGCCAGGCATCCTCGCAAATCGGGCTGCCAATGCGGGTATTACCCACGGAATACGGCCCGCCCAACGGCCCGCTGTCAAAGATGCGAACCTCATCGAACACGGTTTCATTCGGCAGATTATGTTTCAGGACGCGACTGGCAATCTTACCGCCCTTGAGGATCAGGTAGGCGTTGTACAACTCTGCCCCCTCAACCCAAGGCGCACCGATGGCCAAGGCAGGGCCGTCAGCACAATCTGCGGCCAGCGCGTCAATATGGGTCATCACATCTAGTTGGAATGCGCGCTTCATCACCAGATCTTGCGCGTTGTAGCCGGTGATAAACATCTCGGGCAGCGCAACCAGATCGGCACCTGCGGCTTTGCCCTTGGCCCATGCGTCGCGGGCAAGGTCGGCATTTCCGGCCAGATCCCCAACGGTTGGGTTCAGCTGGCCCAGCGTGATGCGAAAACGCGATGTCATACGGCGATCCTTCGATAACTTGCGCCACGATGTAGCAGATCACGCGCCAAGGGAAAGGCCAAGCACCGCTTGGGCGCGCAAAAGACGATTGCCCCGCTGATGCCCATTGCATAGTCTGCCAGTTAACAAATGCGCCAGCCGCAGCTTGGCCACCCCCCAGTTGAAAGCAGTGACATGTCCCGATTGCCCCTTGCCCCTTTGATCTTTTGCCTCAGCCTGCTGCCCCTGCCCGCCTTGGCGCAAAACGCAGATGTCCTAAGCAAGCAGTACGACGATGGCGGCATTTACGAGGGCACCTTTCGCGGTGGGGTCCAGCATGGCACGGGCACATACACACTGCCCAACGGCTATGAATATACCGGCGAATGGGTCGACGGCGAAATCAAGGGACAAGGCATAGCGCGCTTTCCCAACGGCTCGGTCTACGAGGGCAGCTTTTCCAAAGGCAAGCCCGATGGCTTTGGCCTGATCACCTTTGCTGATGGCGGCACCTATGAAGGCGAATGGCAGGCGGGGTCCATCATGGGTCAGGGCATCGCGCTTTATGCCAATGGCGTCCGCTACGAGGGTGCGTTTCGCAACGCCCAGCACCACGGCAAAGGCGTCATGCAGTCGCCCGGTGGGTATGAATATCAAGGCGACTGGGTGGATGGCGTCAAACAGGGCGTCGGGAAAATCACCTACCCCGATGGTGCCGTCTATGATGGCGAGATACAAGATGGCCAGCGCAGCGGCACAGGAACGTTAACCATGCCCGACGGCCTGACCTATGTCGGCATGTGGACCGATGGCCAGATCGACGGCACTGGCACCCTGACCCAACCCAACGGCGACATCTACGAGGGCGATCTTGTTTCAGGGCAACGCATGGGCACGGGCAAAGTCACCTATGCCAACGGCGACACCTACGAGGGTCAGTTCAAGGATGACCGCCGCGATGGTCAGGGCACATTCACCGGCACCGACGGCTATGTCTACTCGGGCTCTTGGGTCGCGGGCCAGATCGAAGGCGAAGGTCAGGTGACCTATCCCGATGGTTCAATCTACGTCGGGTCGTTCCGCGATGATCTGGCCGACGGTCAGGGCAAGATCACTTATCCCGACGGCTCCACCTACGAAGGCGCATGGGCGGTCGGCGTCATCGACGGCATCGGCACCGCAACATATCCCAACGGCGTGGTCTATGAGGGTGAATTCAAGAACGCCCGCAATGACGGCCAAGGGGTCATGACCTATGCCGATGGCTACCGCTACGAGGGCGAATGGAAAGACGGCCAGCGCCATGGCACCGGCACCGCGACCTATCCCGACGGCACCGTCTATACCGGCAATTTCACCAACGGCCAGCGTGACGGCACCGGCAAGATCACGATGGCGGACGGCTTTACATACGAAGGCGAATGGGCAGCCGGCGTGATCTCGGGCACAGGCACCGCGACTTATGCCAACGGCGATGTCTACGAGGGCACATTCCAGGACGGCAAACGCCAAGGCACCGGCACCATGCGCTATGGCACCGGCGAAGAAGCGTCAGGTAACTGGGTCAACGGCGCGTTCTCAGAATGATCGCCGTTATCTTCGAGGTGTTCCCCCACCCCGACAAACGCGACGCTTATCTCGAGATGGGAGCCAAGATGCGCCCGCTGGTGGATCAGATCGACGGATTTCTGTCTGTCGAACGCTTCCAGTCCTTGACCAACCCGGACAAGCTCCTGTCGATATCCTTTTTCCGGGACGAAACTGCCTTGGACGAATGGCGCAGGCTGACTGCCCATCGCGGGGCACAAAAGGCTGGTCGCGAAGATTACTTTAAGGACTACCGTATTCGCATCGCCCATGTCATGCGCGACTACGGCATGTTTGAACGCGACGAAGCCCCCAAAGACAGCCGCGCACTCCACGACCCAGACTAAACGCGACGGGTCCCCCCCCCTTCTCTGGCTCTTAAATATCCCCCGCGCGGAGCGCATAAAATCTCTTCCGGAACATCATCAGCCTAAATCACATCCCCCGCGTCCAACCGCGCTAGCAAAGCATCCCCTTCAGCCAAAACTGTTTCACGCTTGTCCGCATCCATCCGGTCCCACGTGCGGTACATATTTCCCATCCGGGCGTTACCCGAAAACCGATCCCGGTGTCGGTCCAGAAAATGCCAATACAACAAGTTGAACGGACAGGCTTTTTCACCCGTCTTGGCGCTGAGCGAATAGTGGCAAGCCTTACAGTGATCCGACATCCGGTTGATATATGCCCCCGACGACACATAAGGTTTTGACGCGATGACACCGCCATCGGCAAACTGGCTCATCCCGACCGTATTGGGGGCCTCGACCCATTCAAACGCGTCAGCGTAAACCGCCAGATACCATTCATGCACCTGATGCGGATCAATGCCTGCCAGCAACGCAAAATTCCCCGTCACCATCAGCCGTTGAATATGGTGCGCATAGGCTTGCTCCCTTGTCTGCGCCACAGCCTTTGACACGCAGTTCATGCGGGTTTCACCGCCCCAGTAGAACCATGGCAAGTCACGCGTGTGACCCAACACATTACGCTGGGTGTATTCTGGCCCCTCAAGAAAATAGATGCCGCGCACATATTCGCGCCAGCCGATGATCTGCCGGATAAACCCTTCGACGGCATTGATTGGTGCGTCCCCCTTGGCATAGGCCTCCGCCGCAGCCTCGCAAATCTCAAGAGAACCAAGCAGGCCGATGTTCAGATAGGGCGAGATTACCGCGTGATACAGGAACTGGTGATCGTTCAACATCGCGTCTTGATAATCCCCAAAGCGCGGCAACGCCTGAGCGATAAAATGGTCCAGCGCCTGCAATGCCTCGGCGCGTGTCGTGGCAAACCAGAACGGCTCAAGATCGCCAAAACTATCCCCGAAACGCGCCGCCACCAGATCCAGAACCTCGCGGGTGGTATCATCGGGCTCGAACCGCAAGGGGCCATCTACCGTCACATCAGCGGGGGCCGCCTTGCGGTTGTCGTGGTCGAAATTCCACTTGTCATCAGCGGGTTTATCGCCCTCCATCAACAGTCCGGTTTTGCTCCGCATCTCGCGATAGAAATACTCCATCCGCAGGGCCTTGCGCCCATCGGCCCAAGCCTCGAATTCGGCATGTGACGCCAAAAACCTGTCGTCCGGCAAAATCTCGACCTTCAAAGGCGCGTATTTCAGTTTGTCGATCAGCCGCCATTCGCCCGGCTCCGTCGCCAGTACGTCGGCCGCGCCCGTCTGTTCGGCGCGGCGCAGCAATTCCCCCACGATAGAGCCTGCATTTTCCGTATCATCCAGCTGCGTATAGGCGACAGTCCAGCCGTCGTCCTCAAGCGCGCGGGCGAATTTGCGCATCGAGGCAAAGATCAGCGCGATCTTCTTGGGGTGATGTTTGACATAGCTCGCTTCATCCGCGACCTCGGCCATGACGACGGTATCAGTTGCTTTATCCCCTGCCCGCAAAGCGCTTAGCCCTTCGGACAGTTGATCGCCAAGGACCAGAACCAGCCGCGCTACCATGGCACTGGCTTTCCGGCCCAGTCAAAGAACTGGCCGGTGTCCTTGACCCCAAGTCCGTCAATCACCGACAGCAGGTTTTCCGCCGCCTCGGACGCCTCAACCGCCGGATGCCGCGCGAGGTATTTTTCGGTGAACGGCGTCTTGACCGTACCGGGATGCAACGCCACGCAGATGCTGTGCTTGTGCGACCGCGCCAATTCTATCGACGCAGTATGCACGATCTGGTTCACCGCCGCCTTGGCACTGCGATAGCTGATCCAGCCACCGATTTTATTGTCCCCGATGGACCCAACCCTTGCCGAGAGCACCGCAAACACCCCGCGCCCATCACGCGGCAGCAGATCGGCCGCGTGGCGCAGCACCAAGGCCGGGCCGACAGCGTTCAGGGCAAACTGGTCCATCATCGCTTTTTGAGTGATGGATTTGATGGTTTTCTCCGGCTCCGCCCCGTCAATCTCCAACGCACCAGAGGCGACGATCACCACATCAAACGGCCCATCCAACGCGCCGATATGCCGCTCGACGCTTGCCTCGTCCGTCAAATCCAACCCGTCACCCGAGCGTGACAGCCCCGTCACGCTGTCCCCACGGCCCTCGAATGCGGCGGAAAGGGCTGATCCAACCCCACCCGACGCGCCAATGATCAATATCTGTTTCATGGAGGAGGAGATAGGTGGGGAAGAGTGGGGTTCAAGCGATGGGTTGGGGATAAAGACGGGGGGTTGGGGAGGTCCGGTTAGAGCCCAAACATTTTTCGATAACGACATTAAAACAAGCGCATCGTGTAGCTTGTTGACAAATTCTATCTGCTCAGATTATCTGCCCAGATAGACTTTTATCTGAGGAGATGATGATGACACTACGAATGACTGTGACTGGCGTGCGAGAAATCAAGGTTGGTATCTGGGAGTTTGATGTGCCGCCTCATCAAGTCCGGCATTTTGGAAATGCAAGCCATGCTATAGGTCCAAAAAGCGTCTTGTTGTTTAGTTCCTACGACTATGATGCTGATAACCATCAGCTGCATTTCGATCTTGATGATGTATCGCCAATCAATGTTGGAACGACCTCCACAGCCATAGGGATGGCGATAGCGTCCAGCGAAGAAGGGGGAGGCGAAGCCCATAACACAGATGCGCACGATCCAATGTTCTTTGGCCCGGGCGACCGAGAGTTCCTCCACCTAGCAAAATCGGAACTATCGGCGGAAACCGCACAAGTGGCTGAGCAACTGCTTTTGGGTGTCAGGCAGAAATCTGCTGGTGACTTGAAACGTGGCAAGTCCCGTAATTTCAGCGAGACACCAGACAACTTCTGGTATGTAATCCTCCAGCCACGCATCGATGAAATATCCATTACAGTTCGCGGGGCGGTTAGTCATTTTGAACCCGTTGCCCGTCTTGGAATCAAAGACGACCGAGGCAACACGCGCTTCAAAGTGAAGAGCAAGGATGACCTACCTGCCGCGTTGCAGATCATCTTCCATGCAATCCGGAAGAGTTGATACATTTTGGTCACTTTGTCCGCATACCGGACCTCCAAGGGAAAACTACCCACCCAAAAAACCCCTTCCCATTCCTCTTCCCGCCGGTATAGTCTCGCCTCATGACACAGTCCTTTCATATCTCGACCCTGCTTCGCGCCAGCGCTGTGTCTTCCCCTGCGCGTCTCCTACTGCTAATCCGCCTCTGAGCGTGCCATCCGGCGCGCCCGCTCAGAGGGATGTGCAGCGCGCCACGGATGATTAAGCAGAAAGAAAGAACCCAAAACATGACCGATACGACCAAACAAGACCGCGTCTTGATCTTTGACACGACGTTGCGCGATGGCGAACAAAGCCCCGGTGCGACCATGACCCACGCCGAAAAGATCGAAATCGCCGGTCTGCTGGATGAAATGGGCGTCGACATCATCGAGGCCGGTTTTCCCATCGCCTCGGAGGGCGACTTTGCCGCCGTCAGCGAGATCGCAAAACTGTCGAATAATTCGGTGATCTGCGGGCTGGCGCGGGCGCAGCTTGGCGATATCGACCGCTGTTGGGACGCCGTGAAACACGCAGCCCAGCCGCGCATTCACACCTTTATCGGCACCTCTCCGCTGCACCGTGCCATTCCCAACCTGACCATGGACGAAATGGCCGAGCGGATTCACGAAACGGTCACCCATGCCCGCAACCTGTGTGACAACGTGCAGTGGTCCCCGATGGATGCTACTCGGACCGAACTTGATTATCTCTACCGGACCGTCGAAATCGCGATCAAGGCGGGCGCGACCACGATCAACATCCCCGATACCGTCGGCTATACTGCGCCGCGCGAAAGCGCCGATTTGATCCGCAAGCTGCTCGAAAACGTGCCCGGCGCGGACGAGATCATCTTTGCCACCCATTGCCACAACGACCTTGGCATGGCGACCGCCAACAGCCTTGCGGCTGTCGAGGCAGGCGCGCGCCAGATCGAATGCACCATCAACGGTTTGGGCGAACGCGCGGGCAACACCGCGCTGGAAGAAGTCGTGATGGCCATGAAGGTCCGCAACGACATCATGCCCTACCAGACGGGCGTGGACAGCACCAAGCTGATGAACATCTCGCGCCGTGTCGCGACTGTGTCCGGCTTTGCCGTGCAGTTCAACAAGGCCATCGTCGGCAAGAACGCCTTTGCCCACGAAAGCGGTATCCACCAAGACGGGATGCTGAAAAACGCCGAAACATTCGAGATCATGCGCCCCGAAGATGTGGGTCTGACCGAAACCAATATCGTCATGGGCAAACATTCGGGCCGTGCCGCATTGCGGTCCAAGCTCGAAAACCTGGGGTACGAATTGGGCGACAACCAGTTGAAAGACGTGTTCGTCCGCTTCAAGGAACTTGCTGACCGCAAAAAGGAAATCTACGACGAAGACCTGATCGCCTTGATGCGCACAGCGGCAGACCCGGAGAACGACCGGATCACGCTGAAATCAATGCATGTTGTCTGCGGCACCGAAGGCCCGAACGTGGCCAAGATGACGCTGACCGTAGATGGCACCGAACACAGCACCGAACAGACCGGCGATGGCCCTGTTGATGCGTCGTTCAAATGCATCAAAGCGTTGGTCGATCACAACGCCCGCCTGCAGCTGTACCAAGTGCATGCCGTCACCGAAGGCACAGACGCGCAAGCAACCGTGTCTGTCCGCCTCGAGGAAGACGGGCGCATTGTGACCGGACAGGCCGCCAATACGGATACGGTCGTCAGTTCGGCCCAAGCCTATATTCACGCGCTTAACCGCCTGTTGGTGCGCCGTGAAAAAGGCGGCAGCGACAAACGCGAGATTAGCTACAAAGACGCTGGTTAACTGGATCAGGCAGGGTTTAGACCCTGCCTTTTTTCTTTCAGTACGGGTTCTTGGGTGACCGATCATCCGACAAGGACCGCTGTGACCGCTCCACGATCATCACTGTCGCATCCGCCAGATGTTGACGTTCAATATGGTGGTCGCCGCGCGCAACGCGCAACTTGTGCGCCTCAAGCATGACTTCGGCATGGGATGATCCGCGTGGCGGGATGAAAGTATAGCAGGCAAGTTCAATCAGGAAACCCAGCGGGTCCTTGAAATAGATCGAATGCATAAAACCGCGATCCTTGATGCCCGAATTGCCGATGCCGCGCTCTTTCAGCCGCTCAAGCACCTGATCGAACATGGCGCGGTCCACCTCGAACGCGATATGATGTACGCAGCCAGCGTCAGTGGGTGTGCGATTGTGAACCGGCTTGCGGCTTTCATTACTAAAAATGGTAATCAAGCGTCCGTCGCCGGGATCGAAATACAAATGCCCCTCGTCGGGATCATCCAGATTGGGCTGGTCAAAGATGAAAGGCATCCCCAACAGCCCTTCCCAGAAATCAATGCTTGTCTGACGGTCCGCCCCCATCAGTGTGATGTGATGCACCCCGATAACTTGAATCTTCTGCATTTCCCTGCCCCCTGATTGAACCGATGCTTTAAAACATAGCGCAGTGGCGGCATCATGCCACCCCGATAGTCAACCCCCCTTTCGTCTTTGGGCACATCGTCCTATACACCGCACAGCCCGCCTCTGATCAGAGTCGTCGGGCCATTACGAATTTTTGCAAGGTCCTGCTGCTCATGTCCATATTTGATAACTTCCGTGGTTTGTTTTCGTCCGATATGGCCATCGACCTTGGGACCGCAAACACGCTGGTTTACGTCAAAGGCAAGGGCATCGTTCTGTCGGAACCGTCGGTGGTGGCCTATCATGTCAAGGATGGCGTGAAAAAAGTGCTGGCCGTGGGTGAAGATGCCAAGCTGATGCTGGGCCGGACACCGGGCAGCATCGAAGCGATCCGCCCGATGCGCGAAGGTGTGATTGCCGATTTTGATACCGCCGAGGAAATGATCAAGCACTTCATCCGCAAGGTGCATAAACGGTCCACGTTTTCCAAACCCAAGATCATCGTCTGCGTGCCACATGGTGCGACCCCCGTTGAAAAACGCGCGATCCGTCAGTCTGTTCTGTCGGCTGGTGCGCGCCGCGCAGGCCTGATTGCCGAACCGATTGCTGCTGCGATTGGCGCTGGCATGCCAATCACCGACCCGACCGGTAACATGGTTGTCGACATCGGTGGTGGTACGACCGAAGTTGCGGTTCTGTCCCTGGGCGACATCGTTTATGCGCGGTCGGTCCGCGTCGGTGGTGACCGCATGGACGAGGCGATCATCAGCTACCTGCGCCGTCAGCAAAACCTGCTGGTGGGTGAAACCACGGCCGAACGCATCAAGACATCCATCGGCACAGCCCGCATGCCCGACGACGGGCGTGGCACGTCCATGCAAATTCGCGGACGCGACTTGCTGAACGGTGTCCCGAAAGAAATCGAAGTGACCCAAGCGCAGATCGCCGAAGCCTTGGCCGAACCCGTGCAGCAAATCTGCGAAGCCGTGATGACCGCACTTGAGACAACTCCGCCCGATCTGGCCGCAGATATCGTTGACCGCGGCGTGATGCTGACCGGTGGTGGCGCATTGCTCGGTGATCTGGATCTGGCGCTGCGCGAACAGACAGGGCTGGCAATTTCCGTGGCGGACGAGCCGTTGAATTGCGTGGCGTTGGGCACCGGCAAGGCGCTCGAATACGAAAAACAACTGCGCCACGCCATCGACTACGACAGCTAATTCGGGCAGAATTTCGCAAAGCCCCGATCAGTGGCAGGGCGGCCCTGCCAAACCGGCAGGGAACACGTAACGCATGGCCATCGACCGATCTTCTTCGAACGACTTTGGGCGGCCCTTGCGGCGCATGCTTTTGGCTGTGCTGATGCTGATCCTGTTTGGCGTGTTTTTGCTGTGGCGCATCGACAGCCCTCGGGTTGAACGGTTCCGTGCGCAAATCACCAACAAAATCGTGCCCAATCTGGATTGGGCAATGGCCCCCGTGACCGGCACCGTAAACCTCCTGCGTGATTTCCAAAGCTATCAGCGGTTGGCCGACCAAAATCAGGAACTGCGGTCCGAGCTTCGCCAGATGCAGGCGTGGAAAGAAGCGGCCTTGCAGCTTGAACAAGAAAACGCCCGCCTGCTGGACCTTAACAACGTGCGGCTTGACCCGCGGCTGACCTATATCACCGGCGTTGTTCTGGCCGACAGCGGGTCGCCCTTCAGGCAATCGGTGCTGCTGAACGTGGGCGCGCGTGACGGGCTGGTCGATGGCTGGGCGGCGATGGACGGTATCGGGCTGGTCGGGCGCATCTCGGGCGTGGCACAAAATACCGCCCGTGTGATTTTGCTGACCGACGCCAGCAGCCGCATCCCCGCGACGATCCAGCCATCAGGGCAGCGCGCGATTGTAGCAGGCGACAATTCAAGCGCCCCGCCTGTGGATTTTCTGGAAAACCCCGATCTTGTGCGCCCGGGTGACCGGGTGATCAGCTCGGGCGATGGCGGGGTGTTTCCTGCCGGTTTGCTGATTGGTCAGGTCGCCGCTGATCCCGGCGGGCGCTTGCGTGTGCGCTTGGCCGCCGATTACGAGCGGCTCGAATTCTTGCGCGTGCTGCGCCACAATGGCAGCGAAACCGTATCGGACAGCGCGCAGGTCATCGGTCCCGATGGCCCCATCGCACAACAGGACACCGCAACACCGGCCCCAGACCAATGAACGATCTGTCGCCCCTGCGTCTGTGGCTGATGCGCGCGGGCTTTGTCTTGCTTGTAGTGGTCGTGCTGTTCTTTCACCTCCTCCCCCTCGAGACATCTCCACGCCGGTGGGCCGCCCCTGACCTGATCCTTGGCTTTGCCTGCGCCTGGAGCCTGCGACGGCCCGAATATGTGCCAGCTATTTCGCTTGCTGCGTTGTTTTTGTTGACCGATCTGCTGTTTCAACGCCCGCCGGGGCTGTGGTCAGGGCTAGCGCTGCTTGGGTGCGAATACCTGAAATCGTCCGGACGCGGGTTGCGCGATTCCGGATTTGTGTCGGAATGGCTGACAGTCAGCGGTGTGATCATCGCCATCGCTGCGGCAAACCGGCTGATCCTCGCGATTTTGTTGGTCGACATGCCGCCACTTGGGCTTACTCTTTTCGAAACCGGGACAACTCTGTTATTCTATCCGGCAATGGTTCTAGTCACCCACGGGATGATGGGCGTGCGCAAATCGGCACCGGGTGATCTGGACGGCATGGGCAAACGGGTATGACAAGGAAACCAAAGCCATGAGACGCAGCAGAGCAGACAGCGAAGCCAGCCACGCCAAGCTGAGCCGCCGTGCAGCATTGTTGGGCGGCGTGCAACTGCTGTTCATGGGCGGCTTGGCCGCGCGGATGAATTATCTACAGGTCGATCAGGCCGATCAGTTCCGTCTGTTGGCCGAAGAAAACCGCATCAACATCCGCCTGATCCCCCCCGCCCGAGGCGAGATTTTTGACCGCAACGGCGTACGGCTGGCGCAAAATTCACCGTCTTACCGCATCGTCATGGTGCGCGAAGACGCCGATGACGTGGATGTGGTGATGGACCGTCTGGCCCAGATCATCACGCTTGATCCCGAAATGCGCGCGCGTACAATTGCCGAAATCAAACGCTCTGCCCCGTTTTTGCCGGTGACCGTCGCCGATGATGTCAGTTGGGATGACGTCAGCCGAGTGTCCGTCAACGCCCCCGCCCTACCCGGTATCAGCCCCGAGGTCGGACTGACGCGGGTGTATCCGCGCGGATCGGACTTTGCCCATATTGTGGGCCGTGTTGGCCGCGTCAGTCAGGCGGATCTTGACGCTTTGGAAGACCCGGACGCCGTTTTACGGATCCCGCGATTCCAGATTGGCAAGATCAACGTAGAAGCCCGCGAAGAATCGCTGTTGCGCGGTGTCGCAGGCACCAAACAGGTCGAGGTTAACGCAACGGGGCGCGTGATGCGCGAACTGGCCCGCCGCGAGGGACAATCGGGCGCTGACCTGCAACTGACTGTCGATTCCAACCTGCAAAACTATGTGCAGGCCCGTCTGGGGGACGAAAGCGCTGCGGTGGTGATCGTAGACTGCGAAAATGGCGATCTGGTCGCCAATGCCTCGTCGCCCAGCTATGATCCGAACCTGTTTATCGGCGGCATTTCATCTGCTGACTACAACCCCCTGCTGCAATCGAAATATCGCCCTCTGGTCAATAAAACCGTGCAAGGCACCTATCCCCCGGGATCAACATTCAAAATGATGGTCGCCATGGCCGCCCTTGAAGAAGGTCTGATCGGGCCTGATGAAACGGTGTATTGCCCCGGCCACCTTGAGGTCGGCGGTCGCAGGTTCCACTGTTGGAAACGCGCAGGCCACGGCTGGGTCGATCTTGAAACCTCGCTCAAGCAATCTTGCGATGTCTATTACTACGACCTTGCCATGAAAGTCGGGATCGAGAAAATTACGGCGATGTCCAACCGCTTTGGCCTTGGCATCCGCCATGATCTGCCGCTGTCTTCGGTCGCGGCGGGGCTTGCGCCGACAAAGGCATGGAAGCAACAGAACAAGGGGGCAGACTGGGTGATCGGGGATACGGTCAACGCCTCTATCGGGCAGGGTTTCACGCTAAGTTCGCCTTTGCAACTGGCCGTGATGACGGCACGGATTGCGACCAACCGACAAGTCACCCCGCGGCTGATCAAATCCATTGACGGGGTCGAACAGCCTTCGGGCGGGGGCGATCCGTTGGGGATGAACGAAAACAACCTACGCAAGGTCCGCAAGGGCATGCATGTGGTGGTCAACGACAGACGCGGCACGGCCTATAGATCGCGGATCATCGCCGACGACATGCGCATGGCCGGAAAAACCGGCACCAGCCAAGTCCGCAACATTACCGCAGCAGAGCGCGCGCGCGGCGTGACCAGCAACAAAGACCTGCCTTGGGAACGCCGCGACCATGCGCTTTTCGTGGGCTTCGCGCCCTATGACAATCCACGCTATGCCGTGTCGGTGCTGGTGGAACATGGCGGCGGCGGATCTGCGGCTGCGGCCCCCATCGCGCGTGATGTGATGTTGCAAGCGCTCTATGGCGGAGAGCCCCCCTTGGACGCCTATCCCACCGCAGATCGGGGCCGGATCAAAGAACAGCAAAACACTCTGCGTGATGTTCTCCCCCAAGCAGCGATCGACGGAAAAGACCAAGCATGAGCTATCTTGAATATAGCGTCAAACACGCCCCCACCGGGCTGGCAAAGATATTGCACCTCAACTGGCCGCTGACGATTCTGCTGGCCACTGTTTCAGGGGTCGGCTTTTTGATGCTGTATTCCGTGGCGGGCGGCACATTTACACCTTGGGCCGAACCGCAGATGAAACGCTTTGCCCTTGGCCTTGGGCTGATGATCGCAGTGGCCATGGTGCCGATCTGGATGTGGCGGAACCTTGCAGGGGTCGCCTATTTCGGCACGGTGGTGCTGCTGATCGCGGTAGAGCTTTTCGGGGCTGTCGGTATGGGGGCGCAGCGCTGGATCGAACTGGGGTCATTCCGGCTGCAACCGTCCGAGCTAATGAAAATCACGCTGGTGGTGATGCTTGCGGCCTATTACGACTGGCTACCGTCCAAGAAGACCTCAAGACCCTTATGGGTGTTGATTCCTGTCCTGCTGATCATGGTGCCGACCTTTCTGGTTCTCAAACAACCGGATCTTGGCACTGCATTGCTTTTGCTGGCGGCAGGCGGCGGGTTAATGTTTCTGGCCGGCGTCCATTGGGCCTATTTCGCCGTCGTGATCTCTGCCGGCATCGGCCTTGTCGCGGCAGTCTTCCAATCACGCGGCACGCCGTGGCAAATGCTCAAGGATTACCAGTTTCGCCGCATCGACACGTTCATCGACCCCAGCACAGATCCACTGGGGGCGGGGTATCACATCACCCAATCCAAAATCGCTCTTGGCTCTGGCGGCTGGACTGGGCGCGGCTTTATGCAAGGCACCCAATCGCGGCTGAACTTTTTGCCCGAAAAACATACCGATTTCATCTTTACCACGCTGGCCGAAGAATTCGGCTTTGTCGGCGGGTTCTCTTTGCTTGCGCTTTATGCGTTGATCATTGTTTTCTGCGTTGCCTCTGCGCTGATCAACAAGGATCGGTTTTCATCCTTGTTGACCCTCGGGGTCGCGCTGAACTTCTTTTTATTCTTTGCGGTCAACATGTCGATGGTGATGGGCATGGCCCCTGTCGTCGGCGTGCCCTTGCCACTGGTCAGCTATGGCGGCTCTGCTATGCTGGTGCTTCTGCTGGCCTTCGGGCTGGTGCAATCCGCCCATGTCCATCGCCCAAGGTAGAATTGAATGCCCGTGAATATCCTGTTTGCCGCCCGTCCCGAACGCTGGACCACCTATGAACCACCCTTGCGGAACGCGCTCAAGGATGCGGGGATTGACGCGCATCTGGCGACAGATATTGCACCATCCGAGGTCGACTATATCGTCTACGCCCCCAACAGTACCTTGCAGGATTTCACCCCCTACACGCGCGCCAAAGCAGTGCTGAACCTGTGGGCCGGGGTTGAAAATATCACCGGCAACCCGACTTTGAAAATCCCGCTCGCACGCATGGTCGATCCGGGCCTGACCAAAGGCATGGTAGAATGGGTGACCGGCCATGTAATGCGTTACCACCTTGGCCTTGATACAGATATCCTCAAGACCGATACCGTCTGGGCACCCCGTACACCGCCGCTGGCACAAGAACGCACAGTCACGATCCTTGGCCTTGGGGCGTTGGGCACGGCAGTGGCCGAAACGCTTGTGTTTTTGGGGTTCAAGGTCACCGGGTGGTCGCGCAGCCCGAAAAACGTGCTCGGCGTAACCTGCCTGCACGGCGCTGAGGGTTTGGAACAGGCTCTCAAGACAGCTGAAATCGCGGTGCTTCTTTTGCCTAATACAGCCGCCACAGAAAACACATTGAATGCCGATACGCTGGCCTTGATGCCGACGGGTGCGTTCATCATCAATCCGGGCCGGGGGTCGTTGATTGACGATGATGCGCTGCTTGCCGCGCTCGACAGCGGGAAAATCGCGCATGCGACACTCGATGTTTTCCGGACAGAGCCGCTCCCCCAGAACCATCCCTACTGGTCACACCGCAACGTCACCGTGACCCCGCACATCGCAGCCGAAACCAGGGCAATCACCGCGTCGACAGTGATCGCAGAGAACATCCGCCGAGGTCAGGCGCAGGAAGAATTCCTGCATCTGGTCGACCGCGACCTGGGCTACTGAAACACCCGGCCGCAAGCTCGGGTTTTTGAGTTTATTTGGCAAAATGAAGCTGTAGCGATGCGGCCCCATCTTCATTTTGCCCTTAAACTCTCGCCGAAGGCATAAAAGTTCTTTTCTGCTACGCCGCGTTTAACCCGCGCCCTTTCAGCAAAGCCTCAACCCCCGGCAACCGTCCGCGGAATGCAGTATAAAGCTCTGCGGCATCCTTGCTGCCACCAGTCGACAGGATATGCGTCTCAAGCGCTTTGGCCCGTTCCGGATCAAACGGCCCTCCGGCTTGTTCAAAGGCCTCGAACGCATCAGCGTCCATCACCTCTGACCACATGTAGCTGTAATAGCCACTGGAATAGCCATCGCCCGAAAAGACATGGGCAAACTGAGGCGTCGCATGGCGCATCGTGATCGCTGCCGGCATGCCTAGGTTCTCCAGAACAGAGGCTTGCTTGGCCATCGGATCAGCTGGCGCAGCGCCATCATGGAACTCCAAATCCACAAGGGCAGAAGCCACGTATTCAACCGTGGAAAAGCCCATGTCGAAATTGGCCGCCCCAAGGACCTTGTCCAGCATCTCTTTCGGCATCGCGGCACCCGTCTTGGCGTGGGTCGCGAATTCACCAAGCACCTCTGGCACTTCCAGCCAGTGCTCGTAAAGCTGGCTTGGCAGTTCAACAAAGTCACGCGCGACGGATGTACCGCTGACTGATTCATAGGTTACATCCGACAGCATCTGGTGCAGCGCATGGCCGAATTCGTGAAACAGGGTCCGCGCGTCATCATAGGACAGCAGCGCAGGCGACCCCTTGGCAAAGTTGCAAACGTTGATCACCACGGGCGACTGCACGTCGGGGAACTTTGCCTGCGCGCGCATTGCCGAACACCATGCGCCAGATCGTTTGGATCCACGCGCAAAATAATCCCCGATAAACACCGCAACATGTTCGCCGTTGCGGGTGACCTCCCACGCCCGGCAATCGGGGTGATAAAGCGGCACGTCAAGGGGTGCGAATTCGAGAGAGAACAAACGGGTGGCGCAGCTAAAGGCCGCGTCGATCATCCGATCCAACTGGAAATAAGGTTTCAACGCGGCTTCGTCCAAGTCATGCTCGGCGACCCGCCGTTTTTCCGCATAGTACCGCCAGTCCCATGGCGCAAGATCGCCGTTCACGCCATCCGCATGCATCATTTCAGTCAGCACCGAGCCATCCGCTTCGGCCTGGGCCTTGGCCGGTGCCCAGACATCCATCAACAACTGGCGCACCGCATCGGGCGTCTTTGCCATTTCGGTCTCAAGCTTGAACGCTGCGAAGTTTTCATATCCCAACAGCTTGGCGCGCTCTTCGCGCAGGGCCAGCGTTTCGGCAGCAATGGCACGGTTATCTGTTTCGCCGTCATTGGCACCGCGGGCCTGCCACGCCAGAAATGCCTTTTCGCGCAGATCCCTGCGGGGCGAGAACTGCAAGAACGGGACGATCAAAGACCGTGACAGGGTAATCACAGGCCCGCCTGCATCCTTTTCCTCGCCGGCGCTGCGTGCCGCATCAACGACAAATTCCGGCAAGCCTTCCAGATCGGCCTCGTCCAGCTTCATGAACCACGCCCGTTCGTCCGCCAGCAGGTTCTGGGTGAACTGCGTCCCCAACACCGCAAGCCTGCCTTTGATCTCTTTCATCCGGGCGTCATCCACCCCGTCCAAGGCGGCCCCCGAGCGGACGAAACCACGGTGTGTCAGCATCAAAACCCGCGCCTGTTCGGGCGTCAGATCAAGACTGTCCTTGTTTGCCCAGACGTCTGCGACACGGCTAAACAGCTGTTTATTGCTTGAAATTTCGGAAAAATGCGCCGCCAGCAGGGGGGAAAACTTGCGCTGAAGGTCTTCGCGGGCTGCATTACTGTCGGCCCCCGCAACTGTAAAGAAAACGCCCAGCACACGGTCCAGCTGGCTGCCGGCTTCTTCCAATGCTTCGATCGTGTTGCCGAAACCGGGGGCTATGTCGCAAGATGCAATCGCATCGATTTCCTTACGATGGGTGGCCAGCGCCTCTTGCAAAGCGGGCTCGAAATCATCATCGGAAATCTTGTCAAACGGGGCCAGTTCAAATGGCGTATCCCAGTCGCTCAGCAGCGGATTTGTCATGCTATTCTCCTTTGTCCCACAACGTAGGTGTCAAGACAGAAGGTTACAATCACAGTCGCCGTCTGGCCCTATGAATTGACCGTTGTAAACCGCCCCGACAGCAGGTCAATCGCCGGGGCGCTATCCCGATATCAGGGACGGATATAGGCGAAACCGTCTTCTTGCAGCTCGATCAGACGCACGACGCCCGATGGCACGACAACCGCCTCGGACATCAGCACAACATCATGGCCAGTCTTTTTCTTCATGCCAGCCATCGTATTCGCGCAGGCGGCGAACGTGATGTTGTCCATCTCAAGCGACATGGTCGAAATACGTTGTGCCACGGGGCTTTTGTCAGCGATCAGCATGTTCAGACCGGGGCCATAGGTGACCATTTCGATCGTAACAGTATCGCCTTTGCTCTCGTAATAGCTCGCAACGTTCTGCGCGTTGTTCAGCGCCATATTCATCACTTGCGGATCGTTTTGATCGACATGAATGGCGACCTTATGGGCCACGCCTTCGGCAAATGCAGCAAGCGGGGCCAGTGCCAACGCAGCGGCCAGAGCGAATCGTTTCATAGGGTTCTCCTCCTGTTATGTAACGGAACTGTAGCGGTCTTTTCAGACAATGCAGCGCTTTTTCAATCTGCCTCGGAACCCGAACCGCAGATCGGACAATCGGCCCGCTTGCTGACCCCGATCACGCGGTTTTCACCGTATAGCGCGTCATACATCAGCATCTGCCCCCGCAATGGCGCGCCAGCACCGGTGATCAGCTTGATCGCCTCGGCGGCCATCATCGCACCAATCACGCCGGGCAAGGGGCCAATGACGCCCGCCTGCGCGCAGGACGGTGCCAGATGCGCGGCGGGTGCGCGTGGGAAAACGCACTGGTAACACGGCGCGCCCGAAGCGGGATGAAATACACTTAGCTGGCCTTCCCATTGGCTTAGCGCGCCTGAAATCAGCGGAATGCCGGCAGCCACACAGGCGCGGTTGACCAGATAGCGGGTTTCGAAATTGTCAGTGCCATCCAGCACAAGATCATAATCCCCAATCAGGTCTGCGGCGATCTCTTCGTCTAGACGACGGTGATAGGGGCGCACGGTGACAAAGGGGTTCTGCGCCTCCATCTCGGCTTGCGCGGAAAAAACTTTGGGCATGCCGATGGCGCTGTCTTTGTGGATCACCTGACGTTGCAGGTTCGCATTTTCAACCGTGTCATCATCGACCACGCCAATGGTGCCCACCCCAGCCGCCGCAAGATATTGCAGCACCGGTGCGCCAAGGCCGCCAGCACCAATCACCAAAATCTTCGCATTCTTTAGCGCCTTCTGACCCGCTCCTCCAACCTCGCGTAGGACAATGTGGCGGGCATAGCGGTTCAGTTCGGTTTCAGAAAATGCGCCGCTTTGCGCGGGCTTATCGGCTTGTGGCCGCGTCCGGGCACGCAAGCGGTTCAGACCCCAACGATAGCCAAGGATAATCAGAATGGCCCCGGTCAAAAGCAGCCAAGGTGCAGCACTGCCCCCTGTGGCGATCCGCAAGGGATGCTGGGCAGGCAGCAGCAGGTTCAAGCCGATCACCGACCCGAACAACGCGCCCAAAAGCTTGAACCGCATGTCACGCGTCTGCCCCATAGCAGCGCCCGCAAACCAAATGACAGCAGCAAGAATAAAGACCAACAGCATCAAGATGCTCCGCTTTTCAAAAGACTGAATAACTGTTTTTCGTCTCGGCGCATGGGCCCCCGCACTGTTTTACTGTCGCTCGTTATCAAAATAGGAACCTAAGCTATTTTCCGCCGACCCCAACCCAAAACGACACGCAGCCAGACAGGTTTAAACCACCCGTTGCCCTGCGGCCCCGTTTTGACCCGAAAAGATTGACCTTTAGCCTATTTCAACCCTGTCGACCCGAACCCACCAGCGCCCCGTGCACTGTCAGAAAGTTCAGAAACCTCGACACATTCAAAGCGCCGCACATCCGCAATCACCGCCTGCGCAATACGGTCCCCATGGCTGATCGTGAAGGGGTCCGCCCCAATATAATAAAGCCCGACCATCACAACGCCGCGATAATCCTCATCCACGGTGCCCGGCGCATTGGGGATCAAAAAACCGTGCTTCAACGCCAAACCAGACCGCGGTCTGATCTGCATTTCAGTCCCGCGCGGGATTTCAACGCAAAACCCGGTCGAAATAAGGCTGATCTGCCCCGTTTCAAAGACCAAGGGACCGTTCGGCAAATATGCCCGCAGATCCATCCCCGCAGCACCCGCAGTGGCATAGCCGGGCAAAGGCAAACTGTCATTACCCGCCACACGCTTGAACCTGACTTCAGACATCGCTCACCCCTTAGGCCCTTGTCCGACCGCTTGTTTACAAATGGTAAAAAATCCTCGCCGAAGGCATAGAATCTTCTTAACCCAACGCCTCGGCGATCCGGGCGGCCAATTGCTTGGCAACCTCATCCTTGCTCATGCGCGGCCAGCTTTCGGCCCCGTCAGCATTGATCAGCACAACCGCATTTTCCGTCCCCCCCATGATGCCCGTCGCTGGCGATACATCATTTGCAACGATCCAGTCACAGCCCTTGCGCAACCGTTTTGCCGTGGCGTTTTCGACCACATCGTTGGTTTCAGCAGCAAAGCCCACGACCAGCTTTGGCCGGTCTTCTTTCAAATGGCTTACCGCCTTTAGGATGTCGGGATTTTCAGCGAACTCAAGCGTGGGCAAGCCGTCTTTCGACTTTTTCAATTTCCGGTCGCTGGCACTGGTCACACGCCAGTCGGCGACGGCGGCGGCAAAAACACCGGCATCCACCGGCAAGGCCGCCTCGACCGCCGCTTGCATCTGCAATGCTGTCTCGACCCGGATCACCTGCACACCGTCCGGTGGCGGCACATCGGCGGGTCCGGTGACAAAGACAACCTCAGCGCCCAATTCGGCAAGGGCGCGCGCAACAGCGGTTCCCTGCGCACCGGAAGACCGATTGGCGATATAGCGCACCGGGTCGATCGGTTCATGCGTGGGCCCCGACGTCACCAAGATGCGTCGCCCTTTCAGCGGGCCAGCAGCCAGATGCCTCTCAATCGCAGCGACGATTTCAAGCGGTTCAGACATCCGCCCCGGCCCGAATTCACCACAGGCCATATCGCCGTTGTTCGGGCCGATCACTTTGATCCCGTCACCCTGTAAAATGGCCAAATTTCGCTGTGTCGCGGGATGCTCCCACATGCGCACATTCATCGCAGGCGCGATCAAAACGGGCGTGTCCGTGGCCAATAACAAAGTCGACGCAAGATCATTCGCCAGCCCGCCCGCCATCTTGGCCATCAAGTCCGCCGTCGCCGGGGCCACGACCACCAGATCGGCCACGCGGCTTAGCTGGATATGACCCATCTCGGCCTCGTCCCCCAGATCAAACAGATCGCGGTACAGCTTTTGTCCGGCAAGGGCGGCCACAGAAAGCGGGGTGACGAATTCTTCGCCAGCGCGGGTCAATACCGGGGTCACATCCGCGCCGCGTTCGCGCAAGCGGCGGATCAGGTCAAGGGATTTAAACGCCGCAATGCCGCCCCCGATGATCAACAGAATATGTTTGCCAGCCAGCATGTTCGGCCCCTTTTTCACGTCAGTCGCCCAGACCATAGGCCCGTCACCGCCGTTCTGCCAGCCCCATCAGTTCTTGCGAAACGCGTCGCACGGGTCGGCGCGCAGGACGGAGGCAGAATCCAGCACCAGATCAAAACCACCCTCTGGTTCCTGCCCGTCTTCGCCTTGACCGATTGCAACAGTCACTGTTTCAGCTGACACTAGGCCAAGCATCGCCGGCACGCCCCAGTCCCTGCGTGCATGTCCGTTTCCGGTAATCACAACCACTGGCCCACCCGTCTCCTCCAGCGCTTGCAGCGCAACTTGCGCCAGTCTGGCATCCCGCAAGCGCTGGACATCCACCATCGCAGGCAGCAGGTCTTTTGGCAAAGCGTCACAATGTGCAGCCATCTGCAACGCTTCGCGCGCCGCCTGCTGATCCGCACCAAGGGGTGTGTCTAGCCCAAACAAATCGGCCTGCGCACCGAAGGTCGCAGCAACACCGTCTGTCATCGCATTTCGCGCCGCGTCTCGCGGCACCGCAGCACCAAAGACCTTGGCGTCGCCGGATGCCCGGAAAATTGGATAGTACATCGCAAAATCCGGCCAGCCAGCCGCATTCCAGCCCAGCGCGGCCTCGAGTGCGTCCTGATCAAGCACCGAAGAACCATCAAGCAAAGCTGCTTGTTCACCCGTCAGCATCTCGTAAACAACCGCCGTCGGCTTTAGCCGTGAGACGATATCGGCCTGAACCAGATGATGCGCCGGGTTGTCATGGGTTTCGCCAATTACAACGATTTGCGCAGACGAAAGCACCGCCTGATGATTATCATCAAGCGGTGCCGCGATAGCCGCAGAACTGAAAAACGCAATGGCTAGAAACAGCGCCCTCACATCAGGAAATGATGGACTTCGGTTGATTGAGTCTCGAGCGTTTTGCGCATTTTCGCAAATGCCGCTGCCTCAAGCTGGCGCACGCGTTCCTTAGACAGCTTCAGCTCTTGGCCAAGGCTCTCAAGTGTGCGCGGCTGGTCGCGTAATTTCCGTTCACGCACAATGAACTGTTCCCGATCATTCAGCGCCTGCATCGCGCCCAACAGCCAATTGCGCAATGTCGCGGTGTCATGGCTTTCCTCGACACGCTCGGCTGCCTGCGCGGTATCATCTACCAACGCGTCGATCCATTCACGCCCCTCATCCTCCGACGACTGGGTCGCATTCAGGGAATAATCCGATCCGGACAAGCGCCCTTCCATCATCTCGACGTCATGCATCGGCACGCCAATCTCGGTCGAAATCATCTGCCGCAACTGGTGCCGGTCCAGCGTTTCACCGGCGGCCTGCGCTTCACGCTCAAGACGGGCCTGCACACGGCGCATGTTGAAAAACAGGGATTTCTGCGATGACGTCGACCCGGTCCGAACCATCGACCAGTTACGCATTACGTGGTCTTGGATGCTGGCTTTGATCCACCAAACCGCATAGGTCGAAAACCGCACGCCGCGGTCAGGGTCGAACTTGTCCGCGGCTTTCATCAATCCCAAACCAGCTTCTTGGATCAAGTCGTTCATCGGCGCGCCGTATCGTTTGAACTTGCCAGCCATTGAAATCGCAAGACGCATATACGCATTTATCAGACGGTGCAGCGCTTCTTCATCACGTTCGTCACGCCAAGCATATGCCAGCTTCAACTCGGTCTCGGCATCCAAAAGCTCTGCTTTCATTGCGGTCCGGGTTAAAGAAAACTCGCGTGCTGGTGTAAGTGGCATGGTGTTAATCCCCTAATGTGACTACGCAATTACTTTTTGTATTCATTACCAAACGTCCGTCCTGCCCAATTGGTTCATATTTTTCTCAAAAAAATTTGTGTTTCGGGCAAGCCGCACTAAGCGTGCGCACGAATTGCCCAAGAATCTCTTTTTTATCATTCACTTTTGGATCCTGTGACGGCCCTAGCCCAACTGCATCTGCAATCCTTTGACTTTGGGGTATGCAGGCTATTTAGTAGTCTGCGGTCGGCAACGGCCACAGATTCAAAGGACGGTTTCATGACAATCTGGCACTGGGTCCGGCATGGCCCAACCCACGAAAAAACGATGGTCGGCTGGCGCGATGTTCCGGCGGACCTGTCGGACAAAGAACAGATCGCGCGGCTTAATGCGCATCTGCCAGATGACGCGCTGCTGGTGTCTTCCGACTTGATCCGCGCCATCGCCACGGCAGATGTTTTAACGCATCGTACCCGCAATCGCCTACCCCATGATCCCAACCTCAGAGAGCTGGATTTCGGTGACTGGGACGGGCTTCATGCCAAAGATGTGTCCGATTTGCACCCCGAGCTTAGCTGGGCCTATTGGACCACGCCCGGTGATATCGCCCCACCAAATGGTGAAAGCTGGAACCAAGCCGCCCGCAGGATCAATGCAGCCGTCGACAAACTGAACACGGCCTATCCAAATGCGCATATCATTGCGGTGGCCCATTTCGGCGCGATTTTGACACAGGTGCAGCGCGCACTTGGTGTCGGACCAAAGGACGCGATGGCCCATAAGATTGATAATCTGTCGACCACCGAAATTCATTTCGGCAAAGATGGATGGCAAGTGCCCAAGATCAATCATACGCCATAAGCGCATTACCCATGATTTCGGAATTGCACTTTCGGATCACCGCAGGCTAAGTTTCTCCGCATGACATATGATCTTTATATCGGTGATAGAACCTTCTCCAGCTGGTCTTTGCGCGGCTGGCTGATGCTTGAAAAATTCGACTTGCCCTATAGCAGCCACATGATCGGGCTGTATGGCGGCACGATGGCTCAGGATATGGCCCCGCTTGCCCCCGCAACCTTGGTGCCTGCGCTACAGCTCCCCGATGGCGAGGTTATTGGCGAAACTCTGGCCATGGCCGAGACGTTGGCAGAACGTCATCCCGACAAACACATGTGGCCCACAAACCCGTCCGCACGGGCGCGGGCAAGATGGCTTTGTGCGGCGATGGTGTCCGGATTTTCCGCCTTGCGCAATGAATGCCCAATGCAGCTGCAACATGTGAACAAGGGGTTTCCCGTTTCAGACGCTTTGGCCAAGGATCTGACGCGGCTCGAGCAACTCTGGGATCACGCTGCATTGGCCTCCGACGGAAAAGGCCCTTGGCTTCTGGGCAGCTACAGCCTTGCAGATGTATTCTATGCGCCGGTATGCGCCCGGATCATCGGCTACGACCTGCCGGTATCTGACAAGGCACGCCAATACTGCGACACGACCATCAACGATCCTGCATTCAAAGCATGGCGGGCTGAAGGGCAAAAAGTCACCTATGACCCTTTCCCCTACGACATGGGCCTCGAAACTCAGGGCTGGCCAGTAGACTGACCCCCTGCTTCATTTTGCAAAATAAACTCAAATTCCCCGGTGGCCCCAAACGTTAACGTTTCTTAAACACCCCCTACCTACGCATTAACCATAGCAGTCATCAAAGGCTCATCATGGTTTCACGCGCTTACACCGTCGCATTTCAAGGGGTCGAAGCCCGCATTGTCGAAGTCCAGTGCGCGGTTTCGGCGGGACTGCCTGCATTTTCAATTGTGGGCCTGCCCGACAAAGCGGTGTCGGAAGCGCGCGATCGCGTGCGTGCGGCGCTCACCTCCATGGCGATCGCCCTGCCCAGCAAACGCATCACCATCAACCTCAGCCCCGCTGATCTGCCCAAAGAGGGCAGTCATTTCGATCTCCCCATTGCGCTGGCCCTGTTGGGGGCGATCGACATTCTACCTAATGATGTGATCCAATCTGTCGTTGCCTTGGGCGAGCTTTCGCTGGACGGTACATTGATCCCGGTCATCGGCGCGCTGCCTGCGGCAATGGCCGCAGCTGAACATAATCGCGGCCTTCTGTGCCCCGCCGCATCAGGGGCCGAAGCCGCATGGGTGGGCAATACGCAGGTCATCGCCGCCGCATCTTTGAGCGATGTCGTCCGGCACTATACCGGTCAGGTCCCGATCCCCCCCTCTGACCCCGGCGAAGTCGCACAGCCCCACCAGACCAAAGACCTGCGCGACGTCAAAGGCCAGGAACGCGCCAAACGTGCGCTGGAGATTGCCGCCGCAGGGCGTCATCATCTGATGTTTGTGGGCACACCGGGGGCGGGCAAATCCATGCTTGCCTCGCGCTTGCCGACGATCCTGCCACCGCTAACCCCGCACGAGGCGCTCAGCACCTCGATGATCCATTCCCTGGCCGGGCTACTGGACGAGGGTGGGATTTCGCGCACGCGACCGTTTCGCGAACCCCATCATACCGCGTCAATGGCCGCAATCATCGGCGGCGGACGTCAAGCGAAACCGGGCGAGGTCAGCTTGGCCCATAACGGCGTCTTGTTCATGGATGAATTTCCCGAATTTCCACGCATGGTCCTCGAAACCCTCAGGCAGCCGGTCGAGACAGGCGAAGTGATGATCGCGCGCGCCAATGCGCATGTAAAATACCCATGCAAATTCATGTTGGTCGCCGCCGCCAATCCCTGCAAATGCGGCCACCTCAGCGATCCCGCCCGCGCCTGTAGCAAAGCGCCAAATTGCGGTGAAGACTACATCGGGCGCATTTCAGGGCCGCTGATGGACCGTTTCGATCTGCGGGTTGATGTGCCACCCGTCGCCTTTACGGATCTGGATCTGCCAAGCGATGGCGAAAGCTCGGCTCAGGTTGCCGCCCGTGTCGCGCGGGCGCGGCAAACCCAGCAAGACCGCTTTGCCGACCATCCCAAGGCCAGCTTGAATTCCGATGCCGAAGGTGACCTGCTTGAATCGATTGCCACCCCCGATGCCGAGGCGCGCGCCCTTCTGTTACGCGCGGCAGAGCGGTTCCAATTGTCGGCACGGGGCTACCACCGGGTCTTGCGGGTGGCGCGCACAATTGCGGATTTGGACGGTTCGGACAGCGTGCAGAAACCGCATCTGGCCGAGGCGCTCAGCTTTCGTTTGCCGGGCGCGGCAGCGCTTTGATCCAGCTCGCAAGCTCGTCAAGCGTCTGACGTGCTTCGGGCAGGATATTGTGGAAAATCGGCCAGACATGCGGAAGATCATGGGCTTCGCGAAATTTCACAGCCACGCCTTGATCCTTTAATCGCTGCTGGATGCGCCGTGCATCATCGCGCAATATCTCGGTGTCACCGACACTGATCCATACCGGTGATGCACCTTGATAATTCGCGCCCAACGCGCTGATACGGGGATTTTTTTGATCAGCCCCAGCCAGATACGACTGCACCCATTGCTCGGCACGTTCGACCGGTAATACAGCCTCTCGCGTTGCATTCTCGCGGAGGCTTGCGCCGCGATGTGCGAAATCCACGAAGGGCGAAAAACTGAATGCGCCGCGCGGCATCGGCCAATGGCTCGCCACGATCTGCCCCAACAGATTGAACGTTAACGCCCCGCCTGCACTATCGCCGCCGATGATGATGTTGCCCGCGTCCACACCCGAATGGATCAGCGCTAGATAGGCGTTTTCAACATCCTCAATCGCAGCGGGATAGGGAAATTCGGGGGCCAAACGATACCGTGGCATGACCACACGCGCCCCAGTGCGGGTCGCCAATTGCGCCAACATCGCAGCATGGGTCTCGGGGCTGCCAAAAACAAAACCACCGCCGTGAATGTAAAAAATCACCAGATCGCCAGCGGTTTGTCTGGGCATGACTTCAAGGACATCGCACCCATCTGGCAAAGTGAGTTTTGCCATGCGCGTGCCCCTTGGCGCATGAAAGAAAAGGCGGGCGGTCAACGCGAACCTTTTGCGGATCACCGCAACCTCAGCCGTTTTAGCCAAACGCCGCTTTTCAATCGTGCGTAGGTAGAAGTTAAGCAGGGGCCGAATGAGGCTCACGTGCGGCGCGCCTCGATCGCCTCCCAAATCTTGGCGGCGATATTGGTGCCGTCAAAACGCTCAAGCTCTTGAATCCCGGTGGGGGACGTCACATTGATCTCTGTCAGGTAATCGCCGATCACATCGATGCCGACAAATATCTGTCCTCTTTCCTTGAGCAAGGGACCAATCTCGGCGCAGATTTCAAGGTCGCGCGGTGTCAGACCGACCTTTTCGGGGCGACCGCCCACATGCATATTCGACCGGGTCTCGCCCTCGGCAGGCACGCGGTTGATCGCACCAACCGGTTCGCCATCGACTAGGATGATGCGCTTGTCACCCTTTGACACTGCGGGCAGAAATTTTTGCACAATCAACGGTTCGCGCGAAAATCCTGTGAACAGCTCGTACAGGGATCCCAGGTTCCGGTCGTTCTCGTCCAGACGGAACACACCTGCGCCACCATTGCCGTACAGCGGCTTAAGGATGACATCCTTGTGCTTCGCCTTGAACGCTTTGATGGTCTGAAAATCGCGCGCAATTGTGGTCGGAGGGGTCAGACCCGGGAAATCCAGAACCAGCAGCTTTTCCGGAAAATTGCGTACCCAGAATGGATCATTCACCACCAAAGTGGTTTTCTTGAGCCGGTCCAAAAGATGGGTCGATGTAATGTAATGCATGTCGAAGGGCGGATCCTGACGCAACCAGACAACATCGAAATCTGCCAGGTCTACTTCACGTTCTTCGCCCAAGGCTGCATGGTCGCCCTGCACCCGTTGCACGGTTAGATCATGACCACGCGCAGTGATGCGCCCTTCTTGAAAGGCCAGGTGATCCGGCGTGTAATAAAAAAGAGAATGCCCCCGCGCCTGCGCCTCTTCGGCTAGGCGAAAGCTGCTGTCGGCATTGATATTAACGGCCCCGATCGGGTCCATCTGAAATGCAATTTTCATCTGAGGTCTCCGTGCTGTTCATCATTAGATGACGCAGCATGGCGCGGGGTGCAATGGGTCAACCGTGACCGAAGGCGTTTTCCATGATTTGCATATCACCGGTCTGATCGACCAATGCCACGTCAAACCGCACGTCCGTCAATGCCCCCTTGGGTTCACCCGCCAAGTATTCTTCGGCAGCACCATAGATCCGGTTCATTTGACGGGGCGTGATCCGCTGTGCCGCCCGCTGGAAACTTTGGCTTTTCTTGACCTCGATGAAAATTAGTGCGTCACCGTCCCGCATGATCAGATCAATTTCGCCTCTTTTGCCACGCCATCTTTCCCGCGCTAATGAAAATCCACGACGCTCATAGTCTTGCGTCACAAGTAATTCTGCGGAAAGTCCTGCATGATAACTAACAGAGCCCTGAATGCATTTAGCCGAAGCGGTCATCATACGTTCCCTTTTCCCAACTCCAGCGCCGCTTGATACACTTTCCTGCGCGGCAGGTTGTGCGCTTGCGCCACCATATCCACGGCATCACGCATCGAATGTGTCAGCAGCGCCGTCGATAGATCTGATGTTAGGTCCGTTTCACTAACGGATTGTAAACGGCCTCGATCGATAAGGACGACAACTTCGCCTTTCGGGCCTTTTTCGCGGTAAAAATCATGTAACTCTTGTAGGCTACCGCGTTTCACCTCTTCGAATTTCTTTGTCAATTCACGGCAAACGGCCCCTGCGCGTTCCGGGCCCAACGCTGACGCAGCGTCTTTCAGCATGGCCCCCAGACGCTTGGGTGATTCGTAAAAGACCAGCGTGCCTTGCACATCTTTGAGCTTTTGCAGCGCGGTGTGGCGCGCTGACGTTGCGTTAGGCAAAAAGCCCGCAAAGAAAAACGCATCCGTCGGCAATCCACCCAAAGCAAGCGCCGTCAGCAACGCAGACGGGCCAGGGGCACAGGTCAGCATCAGACCAGCCTCGCCCACGGCGCGTGATAATTCAAACCCCGGATCAGCAATCAAAGGCATCCCCGCCTCGGACGCATAGGCGACAGATTTCCCTTCACGTATGGCTGCCAAAAGCTTGTCCTGCACGGCATTCCCTGAATGGTCGTGCAACGCCACGATATGCCTGCCCTCAAGCGGCACGCCGTGAATTTCCATCAAATGGCGCAGGCTACGGGTGTCTTCGGCAGCCAGAACATCTGCAGACGCCAGCACATCCAGTGCCCGCAACGTAATATCGCGCGCGGTCCCAATCGGTACGCCGACAAAGTATAACCCCGCCGACAGCGGTATCTTTTGGTAATTCAAGCTGGACCCGCCTTTCGCACCCTCTATGATCGGTGCATATGCCTTCGGGGCCGAAGGCCGCCAATCTGCCACCAATGGAGTGACACAATATGATCGCTGTTTTCGACGCCATTCGCAAGCCATTGCGGCTTTTGATCCTGCCCCTTGTGGCACTTGCCCTCGCCGCTTGCGAGCCGGGGATATCCACGAACATGAACAGTAACAGTGGTCCCAATGTTGATCCAAGCAAGCCTGTCCCCGTCGCACTTCTGGTGCCGCGCGGTGGCACAGCTGCAGACAACCAGTTGGCGCAAGATCTTGAAAATGCTGCGCGTTTGGCGATCCGAGACCTAAGTGGCGTACAGATTGACCTGCGCGTCTACGGGACTGGCGGCAATGCAGCTATGGCAGGAACAGCAGCCGCACAAGCGGTGAACGACGGTGCCCAGATCATCGTAGGGCCGCTTTACGGCGAGGCTGCGAATGCGGCGGGCAACGCCGTCGCGGCGCAGGGCGTCAATGTCTTGTCCTTCTCGAACAACCCCAACATTGCAGGGGGAAATGTCTTCGCGCTCGGCCAAAGCTTTGGTGATACGGCAAACCGTCTGGTGCGCTACGCAAAATCAACCGGCAAGGACAAGATTCTAATCTTGCACGGTCAGGATCTTGCCGGGCAAGTCGGCCGTGACGCGATCAAGCGGGCAATTGCGGAAAATGGTGCCACATCTGCCGGCACTATTGATTATGCGCTGAGCCAGGAATCGGTCATTGCAGCCGTGCCACGGGCAAAAGCCGCCTATGATGCGAATGGCGCAAACGCGATCTTTCTGACGACATCTTCCGCCAGCGCCTTGCCCCTGTTTGCGCAACTCTTGCCCGAAGCAGGTCTGCCCGTTGCAACAACGCAATACATCGGCCTGACACGCTGGGATATTCCGGCGCAAACGCTTTCGCTTCCCGGTGTTCAAGGGGGCTGGTTTGCGTTGCCTGACCCGAACGCTTCAGCTTCTTTTTCGCAGCGCTACTCTGCGACCTACGGCACCACCCCCAACCCGATCGCGGGATTGGCCTTTGACGGAATCGCAGCCGTCGGTGCGCTGGTCAAGTCCGGGCGCCCCGATGCCCTGTCCGCTGGTCGCCTGACGCAGGGCGCTGGCTTTCGCGGGGCAAGTGGCGTGTTCCGCCTCAAAAAAGACGGCACTGCCGAGCATGGCTTGGCAATCGCCACCATCCGCAACAAATCAGTTGTGATTATTGACCCGGCCCCCAAAGCGTTTGGCGGCGCGGGATTCTAAAGGAAAGAAATTGGTAAGACCCCTTATCGCGCAAGCAGAATCAGGTGAAGCAACCGCGCTTCACCTGATCAGCGCACCAGAGCTTATTTTTGACGAAGATGCCGTCGCCAAAGCGCTGTCGGACGCCATTGATACTGCCACTGACAGTGCGCAAGTCAAAACCCAAGCTGTCAGCATCCTGCGCGAGGCCCAAAAGGCAGGGCGCGCTGAAATAGTGCGAGCCTTTTCCATCGCACCGTTTGATGCACGGGCGATGACGTCAGCATATTGTTATCTGACCGATCAACTGGTGCGCAGCGCGCTTCAGATTGCAACGCAACGGTTGCACCCCAATTCAAGCACCTCGGAGGATGACCGCCTCGCCGTGATTGGTGTCGGTGGATATGGTCGGGGCGAAATGGCCCCGTTTTCAGATGTTGATCTGCTTTTCTTGATGCCGAAACAGGCAACGGAATGGGCCGAAAGCGTGATCGAATCCATGCTTTACATGCTGTGGGATCTCAAGCTGAAGGTTGGCCATTCCACCCGAACCATCCGCGACTGCGTACAACTGGGGGCCGAGGATTTTACCATTCAGACCGCCCTGCTGGAACACCGTTTTATCGCGGGTGACCTCAAGCTGGCGCAAAACCTAGACAAGACCCTCAAGAAAGACCTGTTCGCCGGTTCAGGCCGCAGTTTTATCGAGGCAAAGCTGGAAGAGCGCGCCGTGCGCCACCGCAAACAGGGTCTGCGCTATGTCGTTGAACCCAACGTAAAAGAGGCCAAAGGCGGCCTGCGCGACCTTCAATCGCTTTTCTGGATCGCAAAACATATCTACAATGTCGAAAATGCAGCGGATCTGGTGGATCTGGGTGTGTTTCTAGAGGAAGAGTTCAAGACCTTCGTCGCCGCCGAGAATTTCCTGTGGGCCGTGCGTGGTCACCTGCATCTGCTGTCCGGGCGCGCAACCGAACAGTTGACCTTTGACATGCAGGTCGCAGTCGCCGAGGCCATGGGCTATGCCGACGTGGGCGGGCGCCGCGGCGTTGAGGTCTTTATGCAGGCTTATTTCCGCCACGCCACCCAAGTGGGCGAATTGACGCGTATTTTCCTGACCAAACTTGAATCAATTCACATCAAAGCCGAACCCCTGCTGGAACGTATTTTCCGACGTAAACCAAAGATGCGCGACGGCTACGAGGTCGTCGTGGGACGGCTGGCAATCACAGACGAAAAGGCGTTTATCGCCGATAAACTGAACCTTCTGCGCATCTTCGAGGAAGCCTTGCGCACGGGCATGTTGATCCACCCCGACGCAATGCGGCTGGTCAAATCCAATCTGAAACTGATCGATGACGGCATGCGCAACGATGCCGAAGCGCAGCGGATTTTCCTTGATCTGATGCTGAAACACGGCAATCCAGAACGGGGCCTGCGCCGGATGAACGAACTTGGCGTTCTGTCCGCTTTCATTCCTGAATTTGAAAACATCGTCGCAATGATGCAGTTCAATATGTATCACAGCTATACCGTCGACGAACATATAATCCAGTGCATCACCAACCTTGCCCTGATCGAAAAAGGCGAACTGGAAGAAGACCTGCCTGTTGCCTCGTCGATCCTGAAACGCGGTGTGAACCGGCGGGTGATCTATGTGGCCCTGCTGCTGCATGACATCGCCAAGGGGCGCCCCGAAGACCACTCAATTCTGGGCGCGCAGATGGTGCGCAAGATAGCCCCGCGTCTGGGGCTGCACCAAAACGAAGTCGATACGGTGGAATGGCTGGTCCGCTACCATCTGTTGATGTCCGACATGGCGCAAAAACGCGATATCGCCGACCCGCGCACCGTGCGCGACTTTGCCAAGGCGGTGCAGACGGTCAAACGGCTGGATCTGCTGTGTGTGCTGACGGTGTGCGACATTCGCGGCGTTGGCCCCAATACGTGGAACAACTGGAAGGCCGTCCTGATCCGGGGGCTTTACCGCCAGACCAAACGCGCGCTTGAAACAGGGCTTGAAGACCTCAACCGCAAGAACCGCGGCGCAGAGGCGAAAAAGACCCTGCGCGCAGCGCTTGCCGACTGGCCCCGCAAAGATTTGCAGGCCGAAACGGCGCGCCATTACGACCCCTATTGGCAGGGCTTGCACGTCACCGCACAGGTGGTTTTTGCCGCCCTCCTGCGGGACATCAAGGAAGGCGAGATCAAGATCGACCTGCACCCTGACGAGGACCGCGATGCCACCCGCGCCTGTTTCGTTATGGCCGATCACCCCGGCATTTTCTCGCGGCTTGCGGGGGCGTTGGCGCTTGTCGGTGCCAATGTCGTTGATGCGCGCAGCTACACCACCAAAGACGGCTTTGTCACCGGTGCCTTCTGGATACAGGACGCGGATGGCAACCCCTATGACATCGCGCGCCTGCCGCGTCTGCGCCAGATGATCAGCAAAACCCTAAAGGGGGAAATCAAGGCCCGAGAAGAGCTCAAATCACGCGACAAGGTCAAAAAACGCGAGAAGGCCTTCAGGGTTCCGACCCATATCACCTTTGATAACGAAGGCTCCGAGATTTATACAATCATCGAAGTCGACACCCGCGACCGTCCCGGCCTGCTTTATGATCTGGCGCGGGCGCTGGCAGAAGCGAACGTCTATATCGCCAATGCCGTGATCGCGACCTATGGCGAACAGGTGGTCGATACCTTCTATGTCAAGGACATGTTCGGGCTGAAATATTACTCGGAAAGCAAGCAAAAGACGCTGGAAAAACGTCTGCGCACCGCCATTACCGCAGGGGTGGAACGCGCACAGGAATAAGAGATTTCACGCTCGGTCCAGTGTCAGCAAAAAGGAACAGCACGTGGCGGATTTCTTTGGCAAACCGGTCTTGCGCAAAGCGCTTCACATGCTGTCCGGTAAACATCGGTCATGGCTCAAGTTCATCTATTCCCACCGCTATCTACCACACACCCAAACCCCTCGGACTTATTCAGAGCACCTGCACCGCCGCAAGATTTATGATCATGACCCCCGCTATGCACTGTTCGCTGACAAAGTTGCGGTAAAAGAAATCGTAGCCCAGAGGTGCGGCCCCGGTATTGCGACGCCAAATCTGTTCGTCGGGGAAACCTTGCCGCCGCGCGATCAGCGGAACTGGCCGGTTCCCTTTGTGATCAAATCCAATAATGGCTGCAAAACAAATTATTTTGTGCGCGTAGAAACCGACAAAGATTGGGACCGGATCGAATCGGAAATGGCGGGCTGGGATCAAACCGCTCATTTCGACTACAGTTGCGAATATTGGTATCGCGAAATCCCCTCTAAAATCTTGGTCGAACCGATTATCGGGGAACCCGGTGCGATCCTGATAGATTATCGGTTTTATGTTTTCGCTGGCGAAGTGGCCCAGATTTGGGTTGTGAGCGACAAACTCACCCCACGCCATAGAGTAGATTTCTTTAACGCCGCATGGGAGCCGGTGCCGTTTAACTACGCGTACCCAAAATCTGCGGTGCCCCCGCCCCGGCCAAAGCACCTGCACGAAATGCTACGCATCGCGGCAACGCTTGGCAAAGACATCGATTTTGTGCGCGTTGATTTATATGATCTGCCCAGCGGGCCGGCGTTCGGGGAAATGACCTTTGCCCCGTATGGCGGGTTCCTGAAAATTTCGCCGCCTTCGGTTGATTACGCCTTGGGCCAGACTTGGCAGCGGGCAAAGGACCGGTTGCGGGCCTGCACCCCATAGCGTTCGCCCACCCGCCCGGCTTTGCCAAAGTCGGCAGAATAAAGCGCCCTTGCACGCCCATGCAAACATCCCCAATTGCGCAAGCCCACGCCAACCGTTACCTCGACTGCATCGCAAGCAATAGGTCAGCCCGTCCAATGAAACCCATCCGCCTCATGTCCGGCTTTTTCACCGTCGGACTCTGGACCCTGCTCAGCCGCGTTTTGGGGTTCATGCGTGATGTGATGGTGGCGGGCTATCTTGGCTCTGGCCCCGCAGCCGAGGCATTCTTGGTCGCCTTTTCCCTCCCCAATATGTTCCGCCGCTTCTTCGCCGAAGGGGCCTTTAACATGGCCTTCGTGCCGATGTTCTCCAAAAAGCTCGAAAGCGATGACGGGCCTGCGGAATTCGCGCAAGATGCCTTCGTCGGTATGGCGTTTATCCTGACCCTCTTTACCATCATCGGCATCATTGCCATGCCCGGTCTGGTGCTGCTCATGGCCTCCGGCTTTGCGGGCGACGAACGCTTTGATCTGGCGGTGGAATACGGTCGCCTCGCCTTTCCCTATATCCTCTTCATCTCGCTGGCTGCTCTGGTGTCCGGGGTCCTGAACGCCACTGGCCGTTTCATGGCAGCCGCCGCCGCCCCTGTGGTTCTGAACATTGTGTTCATCGCGGCAGTCCTGATCGGTGCCGCCCTTGGCCGCGACGGCTCCGAAGCGATCGGTCTGGGCATCGACAAAGCGCTTGGCCTGCGGGTCGGTGACACCCTCGCGATGTCGGTCCCGATTGCAGGCATCGCACAGCTGGCACTGGTGTGGTGGGCCGCGAAACGGGCGGGCTTTACCTTGGGGTTCAACCGCCGCCCCCGCATGACGCCCGAACTCAAGCGCCTTGCCATCATCGCAGCCCCCGCCGCCCTCGCCGGTGGCGTGATGCAGGTGAACCTGCTGGTCGGCCGCCAAGTGGCCAGCTTCTACGAGGGTGCCGTTGCGTGGCTCAGCTATGCCGACCGGCTTTACCAACTGCCCCTCGGCGTGGTCGGCATCGCCATCGGGGTCGTCTTGTTGCCTGACCTGTCGCGTCGCCTCAAGGCAGGGGACGAACAAGGCTCTCACACCCAGATCAGCCGCGCGGCCGAAGTATCTTTGGCCCTCACCATTCCCTCAGCCGTAGCGTTGATGGTGATACCGTTCACGCTGGCATCGGTCCTGTTCCAACGCGGTGCAACATCCGTCGATGACGCCGCTGCCATTGCCATCGCCGTGGCCATCTATGGCTTGGGCCTGCCCGCCTTCGTGCTGCAAAAAATCCTGCAACCCCTCTACTACGCACGCGAAGATACCAAACGCCCCTTCTACTTTGCCGTCGCCGCAATGGTCGTGAACGTGGTGCTGGCCGTTGGCCTCAGCCCTGTCATCGGCTGGTTCGCCCCCGCAATCGCCACAACACTTGCGGGCTGGGCCATGTTCGGCCTGCTCGCTTTCGGTGCGCGCGGCTTTGGCCTTGCCGCGAAATTCGACGCACGATTCCACAAACGGATCTGGCGCATCATTGCGGCCTCGGCAATCATGGGGGTTACCCTGTGGATCAGCAACATGTTGATGCAACCGCTTCTTGGCCAACCATGGTGGCGCGGCATCGGCCTGCTGGTCCTGCTTGTCATCGCAGCAATCAGCTATTTTGGCTCGGGCCACCTGATCGGTGCGTTCAAACTGGGCGAATTCAAACGCAGCCTGAAACGCGGCTGACGGTCCCCGTTCCAAATGGTCTAACATCCCGGGGGGGCAGGGGGGCTGGCCCCCCTTGCCACGCCTCAGATATCAACGATGCCGGACACGTTCGCGCAGCTTGACCCATTCACCGGGGGCCAGCACAAAGCACAATCCAAACCCGACGACAAAGCCGAAAAATTCGGCCAGCCACTGGGTGCCAGTGTCAAAGAACACGCCCCATAGCAATTGAATCCCCATCAGCACCGCAATCAGCGAAAACGCCCTGAACTGCTGTTCTCCAAGGGTCGACAACTTGCGCCACATCACAAAGGAATAGCCACCGATCAGCCCGTAAACACTGGGATAGGCCCCCACCATCCAGACCGGATCATTCATCACCAGCCCATAAAAAACAGCCCCCAAAATGCCCGAAACAAAGAAGATCGCCAAAAACGCGACCTGCCCCATCGCCTCTGCAACCATCTTGCCAAGTGCCAGCAACAGCACCATCGCAAAAATCGCGTGGGTAAACCCAAGATGCACAAAGGAATAGGTCACCACACGCTGCACTTCCGCCAGCGGGAACTGCCAGTTGGCGATCATCCAGTCGAAAATATCACCTGAAAATCCATAGTCGCGGATCAGCCCAAGCCGCCAGCCAACGGCACCGGGTCCGCCGACAATGCCAGCCTCGGCCAGCGAAAGCCCTGCCTCGATGCCGGCAATGGCCAGAAACAGCAGCGTAACCGCCATCGGCATAGGGTTCACGGGCGGTTGAAAATCAGGGTCTTCCATGGGGCCTCCTTGACGGGGTTGGTGCGCATGGGTAAGCCGTTCGTGCCGTCTTTTCCAGCCTTATCGGAGCGTTGCCATGACCGACACCCAATTCACCCCGCGCGTGTTCTCGGGGATACAGCCGTCGGGCGGTCTGACCCTTGGCAATTATCTGGGCGCGATGAAGCATTTTGTCGACATGCAAAACGAAGGATCATTCCAGACCGTCTATTGCATGGTCGACCTGCATGCGATCACGGCCAAGTTGCAAGACCCCGCAACCCTGCGCCACAATACCCGTGAATTGGCCGCCGGCTTCATCGCCGCAGGCGTCGACCCCGAACGGTCCATTCTGATCAACCAGTCTCAGGTTCCCGAACATGCGCAGCTTGCGTGGATCTTCAACTGCGTTGCCCGCATGGGTTGGATGGGCCGCATGACCCAATGGAAAGACAAAGCTGGCAAAAACGCCGAAGCCGCATCCTTGGGCCTGTTCGCCTACCCTGCGCTGATGGCCGCCGATATCTTGATCTATCACGCGACCCATGTGCCCGTTGGCGAAGACCAAAAGCAGCATCTGGAACTGACCCGCGACATCGCGACCAAGTTCAACCATGACTACGGCGTTGATTTCTTCCCGCTGACCGAACCCGTCATCGAAGGGGCCGCGACCCGCGTAATGTCCTTGCGCGATGGCTCCAAGAAGATGTCGAAATCCGATCCATCCGATGCCAGCCGCATCAACCTGACCGACGATGCCGACACGATCGCCAAGAAAATCCGCAAGGCCAAGACCGACCCCGACGCGTTGCCGTCCGAAGTCGAAGGCCTGAAAGACCGCCCCGAGGCACGCAATCTGGTCAATATCTTTGCCGCGTTGAACGATCAGACGGTGGAGCAGGTTCTTGCAGATGTGGGCGGTCAGCAATTTGGTGCGTTCAAACCGCTGTTGGCCGATCTGGCGGTCGCCAAGATGTCACCGATCAGCACCCGCATGGCAGAATTGATGGCAGACACCGCTGAAATCGACCGCATTCTGGCACATGGGGCCACTCAGGCGCGTGAAATCACGGCACCGATCCTCAAGAAGACCTACGATATCGTCGGGATGGTCAGCTGACCCTCGTCCGTTAAACCTTGGTCTTTTCCGTCGCGGCCCTACCGAAAAAGGGCCGCGTGACCCTTGCTTGGACCAGCAACACCGACAGCAGGATCAGCCCGCAGGCAGCCCATTGCGCAGGGCCGATGGTTTCGCCAAACGCGAGCCAGCCAATGGCGAACATCGTGGGCAATTCAATACTGCCTGCCGTGGCGGTGCGCGCTGATCCGATCATCGGCGCAAAATAGGTATAAATCAGCTGCGGCACCGTCGCAGTGACCAGCGCAATCCCCGCCACCCAAGCCCAGCTTTGCGTGTTTTGGGGAATCATCTGTTCCACCTTAAGCGCCATGATCAGCGGGGCCAGCCCAAACACCGACCCCAATGAGACTGCCGATATGCGCGCCATCGCGGGGACGCCCGTCAGTTTGTGCACCAGCACCGTGATCCCGAAACCAAACCCCAACGGGGCCGCAAAAGCCGCAGCGACCCATACCAATTGATCCATCCCGATCCGCGCCACGCCCGTCGCCAGACCTGCGGCAGCTAGTACCAGTCCCGCGGCGACCACAGCCCGCCGCGTCGGGCGCTCTGCCCAGAACAACCAGCCGATGATCAGCGTAAAGATCGGATAGCTCATATCGATCACGCCTGCCGTGCTGACCGGGATCACCTTGAGCGCGCTGACATAGCCCAGCCAGCCCAGCGACATGCACATGCCGGTGCCAACACCCCAAAGCAGTACCCGCCAAGCATGCCGTGCCCTCCAAAAGGCTGGCAAAAAGATCAACGCCGCGATCAGATATCGGTAAAAGGCAACCGCCGACGGGGCCATGCCCGACTGCGTCAGCGACAAGGCAAAATAGGGCACTGTGCCGAACATCGCCGCCGCCACCAACACAAGGGCAAAAGCCGATGTCGTGCCTGTCTGAACTGGGAACGGTGCATCTTTCATTAAATTCGACTATCACAGATCTGCGATTATTCAATCACGCAGCGCATTGCGCATTTTTGCACAGGCGTCGCGCGGTCAGGTCTCTGGCGTTGCCAGCGCTTTCCCCAGAAGATCGACCTCAACAATGAAAGGTATACCCATGTCCCATGCATCTATCGGTCACGTTCACCTCAAGGTCGCGGATCTTGAAAGGTCTATTGCTTTCTACCGCGATATCCTGGGCTTTGATCTGGTCACGCAGATGGGCAATCAGGCCGCATTCTTGGGTGCGGGCGGATACCATCATCACATCGGGCTGAACACATGGGAAAGCGCCGGGGCCACCCCGCCGCCACCGGGTCACACGGGGCTTTATCACTCCGCATTTCTTTATCCGGACCGTGCCGCGCTGGCCGCTGTCCTGAAGCGTGTGGTTGATGCTGGTATCGCGCTGGACGGTGCCGCCGACCACGGCGTCAGCGAAGCGATTTATCTGCGCGACCCTGACAATAACGGTGTCGAAATCTACCGCGACCGTCCCCGCGCCGACTGGTCGCGCACCCAAGATGGCGCGATCAAAATGTCGAATAGTCACCTTGATCTTGACGCCCTGTTGGCCGAAGCGCCAGCGTAGAAGCCATGGACAATTCCGCCCCGCTGCGCCAGCCTTTGCGCTGACCAAATCAGGGGAACTGCGATGACGACAGGCTTTTTCATGGATGAACGCTGCTTTTGGCATGCTGGCGGCAATTATGCTTTCACCATGCCCATCGGCGGGCTGGTGCAGCCCCTGGCAGCAGGTGGATTACCCGAGAACCCGGAAACCAAGCGGCGGTTGCGCAATCTGATGGAGGTCACCGGTCTGATGGCCGAGCTGGATGTGCGCAGTGCGGCGCAGGCCACGCGCGACGATTTGCTGCGCGTCCATCCCGCCGCTTATCTGGACGAATTCAAACGTCTCTCTGACGCAGGCGGAGGAGAATTGGGCCTGCGCACGCCGTTCGCCGCTGGCGGGTTCGAGATCGCATCCCTGTCGGCAGGCCTGTCTATCGCCGCCGTCGAAGCGGTCGCATCGGGAACCCTTGAAAATGCCTATGCCCTGTCCCGGCCCCCCGGCCACCACGCCCTGCCTGATTTCCCCAACGGGTTTTGTCTGCTCGCCAATATCGCCATCGCGATAGAGGCCGCCAAGGCCAAGGGTTTGGTGAACCGCGTCGCTGTGTTGGACTGGGATGTACACCACGGCAACGGCACCGAAGCGGTTTTCTATGACCGCGACGACGTGCTGACGATTTCACTGCACCAAGAGGGCAACTATCCGCTGGATACAGGCGCGCTGGCAGACCGTGGCAAGGGCGCTGGCGAGGGGTACAACATCAACCTGCCGCTCCATGCCGGATCGGGCCACACGGCCTATCTGCACGCGCTGGACCGCATCGTGATCCCCGCGCTTGAGGCATTCCAGCCCGATATGATCATTGTCGCCTGTGGCTTTGACGCGGCTATCGTGGACCCGTTGGCGCGCATGCAGGCAACGGCGGAAACCTTTGCCGCCATGACCCGCAAGATCAAAGCGACCTCACAAAAACTTTGCGACGGCAAGCTGGTATTGGTCCACGAAGGCGGCTATTCAGAGGCCTATGTCCCGTTCTGTGGCCACGCCACCATCGCAGCCCTCGCAGACAGTGATACCATCGCGCCAGATCCGCACGCGGAGAACTATCGTATCCGCCAGCCCAGCCCCAAATTTGACGCCTTCTTGCGAGAGTCCATTGATGCAATGGCGCAAGAGCTGAACCTGTAAGAGAGACCTTATGCCGACAACAAACCCAGACGCGCTGCATTTTCTGCAAACCCGCCGGTCACGGCCCGCCAAGACGCTGACCACCCCTGTGCCAGACCGCGATACGCTACTGCCCTTGCTGACAGCCGCCGCGCGCACGCCCGATCATGGCAAGCTTGAGCCGTGGCGCTTTATCGTCATCGACAAGCCCGCCATGGGCCGTTTGGCCGATATCGCGCAGGCCCGCGGGGAAACCTTGGGCCTTGACGCAGAGCAAATTCAAAAAGGCCGCGGTCAGTTTGATCAGGGCCATCTGGCCGTGGTCGTGGTCGAGGTGCAAAAACCATCGCCGAAAATTCCACCGCTTGAGCAGACGTATTCTGCCGGTGCTGTCTGCCTTGCGCTGACCAATGCTGCCTTGGCTGCGGGTTGGGGGGCAAACTGGCTTAGCGGTTGGGCCAGCCATGACCGTGATTTTATGACCGATGGTTTCGGCTTGGCCCAGAATGAACGCATCGCGGGTATCATCCATATCGGCACTGAAACCTCTGCCCCGCCAGAGCGTCCGCGCCCCGATATTGCAGCCCTGACCACATGGCTTTGACGCAAATCTTTCGCGCCTTCGGGCTGGCGGTCGGGCAATTGTCCGATCCCCGCTTTCGCAAGGTGCTTTTGCTCGGCATCGGATTGGCGCTGCTTGCGCTGATCGGCGCGTCTTGGGGCTTTGTCTGGCTGGTCGATTGGATGATCGGCGACGACAACAGCCTGCCACTGATCGGTACGGTCACATGGCTGGATGATCTATTCAGCTGGGGGGCCGCCCTGTTGTTGATGGTGCTGTCGGTGTTTCTGATGGTGCCGGTCGCCTCTGCCATCACCTCGTTCTTTCTGGACGATGTGGCAGACGCGGTCGAGGCTGAACATTACCCGCATTTGCCCCTTGCCGACCGCGTTTCACTGGCGGACAGCTTGCGCGATACGGTGAATTTTCTGGGCGTGTTGATCGCGGCAAACCTGATGGCGCTAGTGCTTTATCTGATGTTTGCGCCATTCGCCCCGCTGATATTCTGGGGGCTGAACGGGTTCTTGCTGGGGCGTGAATATTTTACGCTCGCCGCGATCCGCCGCGTGGGCCGGACAGAGGCAAAGCGACTGCGCCGCCGTTATATGCCCACAATATGGGCCGCAGGCGTGCTGATGGCCGTCCCCCTGTCCGTGCCGCTGTTAAACTTGATCGTTCCGATCTTGGGTGCTGCGACCTTTACCCATTTGTTCCACCAATTGGTGTCGGATCCCCGTGCAACCAATGTTCAATATCCGCAACGGTAAACCAGCCTGACAGGATAAATCCCGCGATCAGCGCCCACAGGACGATGGAAATAACCGTCGTCCAAAGCGCTTTTTTCTTCAGGTGGTGATGTTCGGGGGCCCCTGCATGGGTGCCCTCGACCACTTGTCCCAAGTCGCCTTGGGTCTGTACGCGGACCGGCAGGGCGATCATGAAAACCATCGCCCAGATCACGGTGAACAGGACAATGCCTGACATAACAGCCATGATTACACCTGCTCCAGCTCGACAAGGGCACCGTTGAAATCCTTGGGGTGCAGGAACAACACGGGCTTGCCATGGGCCCCGATCTTGGGCTCTCCGCTGCCCAGAATGCGGGCACCTGTGGATTTCAAATGGTCGCGGGCGGCGATGATATCATCGACCTCATAGCAGATGTGGTGAATGCCCCCGGCGGGGTTCTTTTCCAGAAAACCGTTGATCGGGCTGTCATCACCCAGCGGGTAAAGCAATTCAATCTTGGTGTTCGGCAGTTCAATGAAGATCACCGTCACACCGTGGTCCGGTTCATCTTGTGCAGGGCCCACCTTGGCCCCCAATGCATTGCGATACTGGTCTGCCGCGGCCTCAAGATCCGGCACGGCGATGGCTACGTGGTTTAGGCGACCGATCATCATTTTCTCCTGAACATCAAATGTTGCCAAGGTTATGGGCCGCCCTGCCCGCAAGAGCAATGCGTCACGTTAACGACCTATTAGCCAAGCGCCCCTAACCATGAGGACATCACCCAGCTTACAGGAGGAATCATGGACAAGCTTGAACCACACGCGCATAGCCCAGCCCCTACGGCCGAACGGCCCTTGCTGGGCCTCACCATTCTGGTCATCGAAGACAGCCGCTTTGCCTGCGAGGCGATGCGCCTGCTGTGCTTGCGGTCCGGTGCACGCATCCGGCGCGCCGATTGTCTGCGCGCCGCCCGCCGCCATCTTCAGGTTTACCGCCCCTCTGTGGTGATCGCCGATTTGGGCTTGCCCGATGGCAATGGCATTGACCTGATCGAAGAACTGTCCAAAGCGCAGCCGCGTGTGGATGCCCTGCTGGCGATTTCCGGCGATACCCATCTGGCGGGCGACGCCATTGCGGCCGGTGCCGACGGGTTTATGGAAAAACCCTTGAATTCACTGGTTCAGTTTCAACAAGCGATCTTGTCTGTCCTGCCGCCGGAACGCCAACCCAAAGGGCTGCGTATGGTCGTGGACGAAGTGGTCGAACCAGATCAGATCGCGTTTCAGGATGACATGGCCCATATTGCCGATGTGTTGGATGATGCAGGCGATAGCACGACATTGGATTATGTGGCACAGTTTCTGGGCGGTGTTGCCCGCAGTGCCAGCGATAACGCGCTTGAAACGGCCGCATTGGCATTGGCCCGAAAACGGGCCTTGGGGCAGTCGGCGGAATCTGAAAAAGCGGTTGTTGCCGGACTGGTTCAATCCCGGCTCGCGCAGCGTATCGCTATCTGATCGCGTTCAGATCAACGGATCGTTTGCAACCCGTACCAGCCCTGTCAGATCGCCCAAACGCTCTCTTTGATTGCCCGTTTCATCGAAATTACCGGGCGACAGCCAGGCTTCAAACGCCTCTTTGAGGCCGGGCCATTCCGCATCAATCGCCGCAAACCAAGCGGTGTCCCTGTTGCGTCCTTTGACGACCGTTGCCTGGCGGAAAATACCCTCATAGCTGAAGCCAAGCCGCTGCGCTGCACGGCGCGACGGCATGTTCAGCGCGTTGCATTTCCATTCATAGCGCCGATAGCCTGCGTCAAAGGCCCATGCCATCATCAGATACATCGCTTCGGTTGCCGCTCGGGTCCGTTGCAGCGCAGGGCTGAACGCGATGGACCCGACCTCTATTGATCCGGACTCGGGTGCGATGCGCAAATAGCTGGCGACGCCCTCCCAATGCCCGGTCTCAAGATTCTTGATCGCATAGAAAAGCGGGTCGTCACGCGTCTCGACGTCCCTGACCCAACGATGGAACTGCGCCGAGGACGAAAACGGGCCATCATACATGTAGCGCCAAATCTGGTCCTGCCCTTCGAACGCACGGAACAAAAGGGCCGCGTGCTCTTGTGCATTCAAGGGTTCAAGCACCGCATAAGTCCCCTGCATCACCGCACGCGGGGGCAAGGATGGCGGGGTAAAATCTAGGACGAGCGGCCCAACCGGGGCATCTGTGGGATCAATATGATTCATACGAATCACGTTAAGATGAAGTGATGCCAGCGCCAAGCCCTCAAAGTCCTAACCAAGCGCCCTATCGTCTTCATGATATTGGCGGATTTTAGACACAAACCCTCGGCACAGTTTCAAGACGTAGTCAGGTACCAGTCCCAAGGATCCCAACGCATGTTGGAAACACTTCGAAAAATCCGCGCGATATACCGCGAAGAAACCAGTCTGGACTGGATCGTCTGGGGGGCCAATATGACGGGTGCCGTCATCGTTGTCCTGGCGTTTCTTGCTGCACAAAACCCCGAAAGCACATCCCTAGCCATTCAGCTGGCAAGTTCGGATTTTTGAAACAGGTTTGCCTTTAGTCGTTTTCCGTCAAACCGGAACAAACTGAATTGTCCTCGCGTTGATCAACGAAAGCGACGAGAGGAACCAAAATGACATCGATCTATGACGCCATCAAAGCTGATCACGAAAACCACCGCACATTGCTGGATAAAATCGCCGAGACGTCTGGCAACAGTCAGGAACGCCAAGACGCATGGCAGGAATTCTTCCACGACGTTAAATCCCATGCCGCCGCCGAAGAGGAAACATTTTATTCCAAGCTGATGCATGAAACCTGGGGCCAGGATGCCGCTCGCCACTCGGTCTCTGAGCACAAGGAGCTGGACGATTTGATGGAGGAGCTGAATGAAGCCGACATGGCATCGCCCGGGTGGCTACAGAAGTTCAAAACTCTCAAGCATGATTATGAACATCACATGGAAGAAGAAGAGGAAGATGTGTTCAAGCGCGCCAAGGAAGTGATTGGCGAAGAACACAACGACGCATTCGGCAAGCGGTTTGAAGAACGCAAGAAAGAAGAGGCCAAGCTGGTGGAAGAAAAGCGCGCAGACAGTCTGGAAGACTAAGCCGCCTTTATGGCAAAAAAAAAGCCCGCCTCCGGATTGCCGGGGGCGGGCTTTTTTCGAAGGGTCTCGCTTTAGTCCTGCGGGATCACACGCAATCCAAGCTCCATCAGCTGGTCCGGCATCGGATCATTCGGGGCGTTCATCATCAGGTCTTCAGCGCGCTGGTTCATCGGGAACAAGATCACTTCGCGAATGTTTGCCTCTTCGGCCAGCAGCATCACGATGCGGTCGATACCAGCAGCGCAACCACCGTGGGGCGGGGCACCGTATTGGAAGGCGTTAACCATACCGCCGAAACGCTTTTCGACCTCATCCTTGCCATAACCTGCGATTTCAAACGCTTTGAACATGATCTCGGGCTTGTGGTTCCGGATCGCGCCGGACACCAGCTCATATCCGTTACACGCCAGATCGTATTGATAGCCAAGCACCTCAAGCGGGTCGCCCAGCAACGCGTCCATCCCGCCTTGCGGCATAGAGAACGGGTTGTGTTCAAAGTCGATCTTGCCGGTTTCGGCGTCTTTTTCGTAGATCGGGAAATCGACAATCCAAGCAAAGGCAAAACGGTTTTCATCCGTCAGGCCCAGTTCGGTCCCGATGACATTGCGCGCACGGCCTGCGACGCCTTCGAACGCCTTGGGCTTGCCACCCAAGAAGAAAGCCGCGTCGCCGACGGACAGACCCAACTGCTGGCGGATCGCTTCGGTCCGCTCGGGGCCGATGTTCTTGGCCAGCGGACCTGCCGCTTCCATGCCGCCTTCAACTTCGCCGGATTTCAGCTTGGCTTGCGCTTCTTTCACCGGAATACCCAGCTCTTGCGCAACGCTGTCAGCGGTCTTTTCACGCCAGAAGATATAGCCCATGCCGGGCAGCCCTTCTTTTTGGGCAAAGGCGTTCATGCGGTCACAGAACTTGCGCGACCCACCGGTCGGGGCCGGAATCGCACGGATCTGCGTGCCTTCCTGTTCCAACAGCTTGGCAAAGATCGCAAAGCCGGATCCAGCGAAGTGTTCAGACACCACCTGCATCTTGATCGGGTTGCGCAGGTCGGGCTTGTCCGAGCCATACCATAGCGCCGCGTCCTTGTAGGAAATCTGCGGCCATTCCTGATCGACGGATTTACCACCGCCGAATTCTTCGAAGATACCGGTCAGAACGGGCTGGATCGTGTCGAACACGTCTTGCTGTTCAACAAAGGACATCTCGAGGTCGAGCTGGTAGAAATCTGTCGGCGACCGGTCTGCGCGCGGGTCTTCGTCGCGGAAACACGGGGCGATCTGGAAGTACTTGTCAAAGCCCGACACCATCAACAGCTGTTTGAACTGCTGCGGCGCTTGGGGCAGCGCGTAGAATTTGCCGGGGTGCAAGCGGGACGGAACCAAGAAATCGCGCGCGCCTTCGGGGGAGGATGCGGTGATGATCGGCGTTTGGAATTCTTTGAACTTGCGGTCCCACATGCGCTGACGAATGGACGACACCACGTCAGAGCGCAGGATCATGTTCGCCTGCATCTTCTCGCGGCGCAGATCAAGGTAGCGGTAGCGCAAGCGTGTTTCTTCGGGGTATTCCTGATCGCCGAACACCTGCAAAGGCAGTTCCTTGGACGCACCCAAAACTTCGATCCCACGCACGAAAACTTCGATTTCGCCGGTCGGGATTTTCGCGTTCACCAGATCGTCTGCACGGGCTTTGACTTCGCCGTCGATGCGGATGCACCATTCAGAACGGACCTTTTCGACATCGGCAAATGCCGCCGAATCAGGGTCGCATAGCACTTGGGTGATGCCATAGTGGTCGCGCAGGTCGATGAACAGGATGCCGCCATGGTCGCGCACGCGGTGCACCCAACCGGACAGACGCACGTTGTCGCCTACGTTTTCTTTGCTCAGATCGGCGCATGTGTGGCTGCGATAAGGATGCATGACGGGTCCCTTCCTAGGGCTGGAAATGTTCGAGGCAGGTACACCTTTTGGCACCGGGGAAGTCAAGAGTTTCCGGACTATTCAGCACAAGGAACTGTAGGGAAGATAGCTGGCCGCCTGCTCCTCCCAAAGCAGACGGCCATTCCCGCGCGACGTTTCCAGTTCTTTACAGAACCAGCACATCAAGCGGCGGAAATCCGTTGAAGCCGACAGAGCTGTAAGAGCTCGTGTAGGCACCACAATTCTTAATCATGATCTTGTCACCATCCCGCAGAGCGAGCGGCAGGTCGACCGGATTCTTTTCATACAGGATATCCGCAGAATCGCAAGATGGTCCCGCCATCACGCAAGGGCCGACCGGCCCGCCATCATGTGCGGTTACGAATTCATAGCGGATCGCTTCGCCTTCAGTTTCGGCAAGACCGGAAAAACGACCAATATCCAAGTACACCCAGCGACGTTCGGCGACAGCGGATTTACGTGATACCAAGAGGACTTCGGCAGCGATATGGCCTGCTTCGGCGACCATGCCGCGGCCTGGTTCTGCCATGATATATGCGATCTCGCCAAAGCGTTCCTTGACGGCGGCCATCACGGCGGCGGCATAGCCGCGCGGCGCATCCACAACGTCACCGTGATACGCGGGAAAACCGCCACCGATGTTAAGCAGCTGCAAATCGTGACCCGCGGCTTTGGCGGCGTGCCACAACGGGGCCACCTGATCCAGCACCGGGTTCCAGTATTCCGCTTTGCGCGTTTGCGACCCGACGTGAAACGACAGGCCGTACGGCACGAGGCCAAGGGATTTCGCATAATCCAGCAAGGATGGCAGCAGCGTATCGGCGCACCCGAACTTGCGGGTCAGCGGCCAATCGGCCAGCGAATTTTCGACGATCAGACGAATATAAACCCGCGCACCGGGGGCGTTTGTTGCGATTTTATCAAGCTCTGCTTCACAGTCAGCGGCAAACAGGGTCACGCCAATCGAATGGGCGAACGCGATATCAACACCGCGTTTGATGGTGTTGCCAAAGGAAATATTCTTGGGGTCGGCCCCTTGGGACAGGCACAGCTCGATCTCTTGGCGCGATGCGGCATCAAAGCCGGACCCACGTTCCACCAAAAGGCGGATGATCTCGGGCGCGGGGTTGGCCTTGACCGCATAGTGAATATGCGCGTCACCCAATCCGGCATTCAGCGCATCATACTGAACGCCAACACGCTCGCGGCTGACCACAAGTGTCGGCTTATCAAAGCTGTTGTTCCAGATGTATTCTGCGGCTTCGTCAAAATTGGTTGGTGCAGGCGCAAGTGCAGCGCCAGATTCAAGAGCGGTCATATGTCATCTCCAAAGAGCATGGGTGGGCAGGATCGCCCAAACCTGTCGTTTCAAGAGACGTTACCGTCGCTGCATAAACGCGGGTCAATCAGTACAAGGGCTGACCGGCCAGAGGCGCGTGCGTTGGCGTCTGTAGGGGCGCATTTACGCTGTTTTCAGATTCTTGCAAGTGGCAAAAATCCAAGCCGCTTTATTTTATTTTGCGGCTGTTAAAACGGCTGTCTCTTGGCTGTGTTGGCAAGGAACTTTTCTATTTTTCCCAATCTGTTCCAATGGCTTCGCGGTCTTTTTCTTTTTCGTCCTGAACCAATTCCCTAACCTCGTCCCGTTCCTCGGCGCCACTGGGTTCAGGCGTGGTGATCGCCTTCTCTGTCCGGGTCAACGCAAGCGAAAACATGATCGGAAAATGGTCGGAACCGATATTGCGCAGACGCGACAGGCGGATCAACCGAAATTCCGCGTCATGAAATAGGTGATCCAGCGGCCAGCGCATGATCGGAATGCCTGCATGGAATGTATTGTAAAAACCACGCCCCACACGCGGGTCAAGCAACCCCGACAGGCGCTGAAAGCGACGCGTGGTCGTGGACCATGCCACATCGTTCAGATCGCCCGTAACGATCGCTGGCATATCATCCTTGCTGGCCTCGATCCCGATCATGGCGATTTCACCATCGCGACCCTTGGTGTCGTGGTTGGGAACGGGGGGTTCGGGGTGCACAATGTACAGCCGCCATTCCTGCCCGTCAGCGTTGCGCACAGTTGTTCTGATGGATGGCACGTCTTCGACCAGCAATTCGCGAACTTGTGTCTCGCTCAAAGGCAGCTTTGACATCAGTACCATGCCATAGGAATTGTCTTTGGGAACCGTCACCCAGTGGGCGTAGTCATCCTTGAGCGCGGCGTGCAGTTCGTCCGTCCATTCCTGATCAACCTCCAGCGCGGTTGCGATTTCGGGTTTTTCCGCTTTGATCAAGTCAATCAGCGCCCCGAAATCACGGTTGGACTGCTTTACGTTGGACGCAAGAATGGTCACATGGCTGTCTTTATCGGCAAGCTCGGCTTGCGAGGCATCAACCGATTGCTGGGCCCATAAGGGGGTGAATTTGACGACATACGCCAAATGAATCCCAGCGACGACAGTCAGCGTGATCAGTGCATACATTCTGGGTTGGGAATCGAGAAAAACAATACCAAGGACAAACATCACCAAGGTGATTACGAAGAACTGTTCTCGGGGGAAGGCAAGGCCGCGTACCGCACCATGCGGGATTTTACTGAGCGGCAGCACACTTGATAAAAACAAGATACCGACCATGAGCCAGAAAATAGATTTCAAAATCAGGCTCATTATCGGTCCTTTCGAAAACAAATGGGGCAAAGGACCGCAGACCTTTACCCCAAATATAACGAACGTTTGATCCCGATTGTTCCGAAAATAATCAAAACAACATCAGATATTACTTATCGTCGTCTTCGTCTTCATCATCTGCGCCGTTTTCGGGCAGCTTAAAGAAACTGTCTGCATCAGAATAATCGCCACGGTCGCGATCATCATCATCCGCAGGATTGCCCGAAAGCGTGAATGTCTCAAGCTCTTCGATGGCGGTCGGGATCTTGGGCTCTGTATCCATACCCAAGGATTGCTCTGTGCTGACCAGACGGCGACGCTCGTCGTCGCTCATCAGTCCGCCTTCGGCCGCCTTCTTTGCAGCCGCTTTTTGCACGGCCGCGTCCAGTTCGGACTGCTTGCAAAGGCCAAGGGCGACGGGGTCGATCGGCTGGATGTTGGCAATGTTCCAATGCGTCCGCTCACGGATCGCCTGAATGGTGGGCTTGGTCGTGCCGACAAGCTTGCTGATCTGACCGTCGGACAATTCGGGGTGGAACTTGACCAACCAATAGATCGACGCGGGCCGGTCCTGACGCTTGGACAGCGGCGTATAGCGCGGGCCACGGCGTTTTTCTTCGCCTTGCGCTGCTGCGTTGAATTTCAGTTTCAACTTGTGCAGAGGGTTGGCTTGGGCTTTCTCGATCTCTTCTTCGGTCAGCTGGTTGTTGGCGACCGGGTCAAACCCCTTGACGCCCTGCGCCACATCGCCATCCGCAATGCCCTGGACTTCAAGCTCGTGCATCTCAACGAAATCCGCGATCTGTTTAAAGCTGAGGGTCGTATTGTCCACCAGCCATACGGCAGTGGCGCGGGCCATAATTGGTTTTGCCATGTCGGTCTCTCCTTAAAACGCACCTTCCCCGTCGCCTGAAACTGGCTGTCCTGCCGGGGGCAGAACGGTTTCCATTGTGGGGGAACTTGAATGTCTTATACTAAGGCTTGGCAAATAAGGAAAGACCTCAATGCGCTTGCTGTTTTTATGCCTCCTGTTGGCGTGCCATGCCCTGCCCCAAAAGGCCGGGGCGACCGGGGAAACCACAGGAGAGTTTGACTATTACGTGTTGGCTCTCAGCTGGTCGCCCAATTGGTGCGCCCTTGAAGGCGACGCACGGCAGTCCCCCCAATGCGACCAGACCGAGGATCACGGCTGGATAATGCATGGGCTTTGGCCCCAGTTTCATCGCGGGTTTCCATCCTATTGCCATTCCCCCGAACGCGCACCCTCACGCGGGATGACGGCCACGATGGCTGATATCATGGGCACCTCCGGACTTGCGTGGCACCAACGGAAAAAGCACGGCAGTTGCACTGGACTATCAGCTCAAAGCTACTATGCCATATCGCGCGCGGCGTATGAGGCTGTGGTGCGCCCGCCGGTCTTTCGCAAGGTCAAAGAAGATATCAGATTACCGGCATCAGTCGTTGAAGATGCTTTTGTAAAAGCAAACCCGGATATGGAACGCGGTGGCATCACCGTCACGTGCAAAAGCGGCTTTATTCAGGATGTACGGATCTGCCTGTCGAAAGACCTGACACCCGTTCCATGCGGCCGTGATGCAATCAAAGACTGCACTATGAACGATGCATTGCTCACGCCAATCAGGTAGCAAAATCGCCCTGCAGGCGATAGCCTTCAGCGAGGATATTTAAGAGCCAGAGAATCAAGGCGCTCCACCTTTCTCTGGCTTTCTAAATATCCCCGCCGGAGGCAGCGGCGCATAAGCGTCGCTTAGCTTATTTCAAGGACAGTGCTGCCTGTTGTCTGGCGCGCTTCGAGAGCTTCATGCGCCTTTGCTACATCTTTTAACGCGAACCGCTGGCCAATGTTTATCTTTACATCTCCAGCCAATACCTTGTCGCACAGATGTTTTGCCATTTCCTGACAGATTGCGTGGTCCCCGATATGGGTGAAGATCGTTGGTCGGGTGATTTTCAAAGACCCTTTGGGACCCAGAATGCCCAGATTGAAGGGCGGCACCGGGCCCGACGCGTTGCCAAAGGAAATCATCATACCAAGCGGTTTGAGGCTGTTCAAAGACCCCTCAAACGTATCTGCGCCAACCGCATCCATGACCGCGTCCACACCTTTGCCATCGGTCAGTTCCTGAACACGCGCGGCCCAGTCTCCGTTCCGATAGTTGATACAATGGGCCGCCCCGTGATCCAGCGCCAGCTGGCACTTTTCATCTGTTCCCGCTGTGCCGATCAAAGTGATGCCTTCGGACCGCGCCCATTGGCATGCGATCAGACCGACACCGCCAGCCGCCGCGTGAAACAGGACCGTATCACCACGTTTCAGCGGCGTTGTGCGGTGGAACAGGTATTCGACCGTCAGCCCTTTGAGCATCATGGCAGCCCCTTCTTCGAAGGAGATACCATCAGGCAAGGGGCAAACCTGCGCGGCAGGCATAACCCGCGCTTCGGCATAGGCACCAGGTGGTTGCGCGGCATAGGCGGCACGGTCACCGACCTTGAGATGCGTAACCCCTTCGCCGACGGCTTCGATGATGCCTGCGGCCTCCATCCCCATCGCGTGGGGAAGTTGCATCGGATAGAGCCCGGTGCGCTGGTAGACGTCGATGAAGTTCAGCCCGACTGCCTTTTGGGCGATGCGGATTTCACCTTTGCCCGGCTCGCCTATGGGGAGATCGACAAGTTTGAACTGCTCTGGCCCGCCATGGGCCTCGATGATTGCTGTCAGTGCCATATACCTAAGCCTTATCCATTAACTTTGAGAACGATTTTGCCGATATGGCCGCTGGTTTCCATCCGCGCATGGGCTTCGCTTGCCTGATCGAAGTCGTATTCGCTGTCCATGACGGGCGCGATTTTACCGGCATCCAGCAGCGGCCAGACGTGTTCGCGCAGCTGATCTGCGATGCGGGCCTTGGCCAGATCGCTTTGCGGGCGCAGGGTGCTGCCCGTCATGGTCAGGCGGCGCGTCATCAGCGTGGCAAAGTTTACCTCGACCTTTGGCCCCGTCAGGAACGCGATTTGCACCAAACGCCCGTCTTCGGCCAGCGCTTGCAGGTTGCGCGGGATATAATCACCCCCGACCATATCAAGGATCAGGTCAGCACCGCCCTCGGCCTTAAGCACATCGACGAAATCGGTGTCACGATAGTTGATCGCGGCTTCGGCCCCCAGTTTGGCACAGGCTGCACATTTGCTGTCGGTGCCCGCCGTCGCAAAGACGCGTGCCCCGAATTCGCGGGCCAGCTGGATCGCTGTCGTACCGATACCCGACGACCCGCCATGCACCAGAAAACGTTCCCCTGCTTTCAGCCCGCCGCGCATGAACACATTGGACCACACGGTAAAGAAGGTCTCGGGCAGACATGCCGCTTCCTTCATCCCCATGCCTTTGGGCACGGGCAGACAATGGGCCGCAGGCGTCGCCACATATTCGGCATAGCCGCCACCGGGCAGCAGGGCGCAGACCTTGTCGCCAACAGACAGGCCCGACACGCCGTCGCCAATCGCGTGGATTTCGCCAGAAGCCTCAAGCCCAGGCAGGTCGCTGGCGGTGGGGGGCGGTGCATACATGCCCGCGCGCTGCAACGCATCGGGTCGGTTGACGCCTGCATAGGCGACCTTGATGACCACTTGGCCGTGGGCTGGTGTGGGCATGGGCCGCTGTGTAGGTTGCAAGACTTCGGGCCCGCCGGCCTTGGTGATCTCGATTGCGCGCATTGTATCGGACATGGTTCAAAAGCTCCCTTTGGTCTGTTCGGTTGGGATCAACATAGGCCGCAATCACGTGGCGTACAGCCCGAACTGATAGATGTCAGGATCGCGTCAAAGACCGCCACGGGCGCGCAGCGCTTCGGCGACGTGTTCGGCATCGTCAATTGCCAGCACCGCAAAGGGAACCACAATCCGCCAGCCCTGCCGTTTGACGGACCGGGCACGCCACGACAATGCCAGCATCTGGCCCTTTTGCACCAGCACCGGCGTAAAGCGTACAACCAGCGCAATGCCCAATTCGATGCCGCGTGTGTTGATGCCGATCCGGCGCAAGGGCGTCGTGGCCCACATCACCACCGCCACCATCTGCGACAGCTTTGTGGTCATCGTCACCAGATTGGCCAGCCCGACAGCGGTCACCATGCGCAAAACGATCACCGCTCCGTTGATCAGATCAGCAGTCAAGACGTGCCATATCAGAATCAGCACGATGAAAGGCCACAGGATTTTCAGACGGGAGATACCGATTTTGAAGAACCGCCAGCCCGGTAGCGCGTAGATCAACAATGTCAGGCCGCAGATCAGGCCCTGCGCCCAGACCGACCCGATGCTGAACAGCACCAATGTCGCCATGCAAAGGCCTGCCAGCTTTGTCCCTGCGGGCCAGTCGTGGGCGCGTGTCTCAACCGGCGATGTCAGCGAAATCATCTGTGGCCCCCAACTGTTGCATCCGGTCGACAAAGGCGTGCGATACATCCGCCGCGGTGCCATCGCGGTGAATACGCCCCTCTTCGATCCAGATCACGCGGTCATAGCTTGCCAGATGCGCGGGGTCGTGGGTGATATGCACCAGGTGCGCATCAAGCCCCCCAAGAACGCGGGTCAGGTGCAGTGTCGTAGGGATATCCAGCCCGGCAAAAGGTTCGTCCAGAATGATCACCTTGGGCTGCATCGCAAGGATCGACATCAGACAGACCAGCTGCCGCTGCCCCTGTGACAGCTGGTGGATCGCTGCCTTTGCCCAATGGCTGCGGTCAAAGCGGGCCAGCATTTGCGCCGTATTGTCTGCGGCATGGGCGGCGGTCTGGCCCAGCTGGGTCAGGCCAAAGCTGATCTCTTCTTCGACGGTGGGGAAAATAATCTGGTGGTCGGGGTTCTGAAACAGAATGCCGACATGGCGCAGCGCTGCTTTGCGGTCTTTTACAACATCGACGCCGGCGATCCGCACCGTTCCGGATGTTGCCGCGACCAGCCCAGCAAGGACCCGCGCCATCGACGTTTTACCCGAGCCGTTGCGCCCGACAATCCCGATCCGGCGCTCGGATGCCTCAAGAGAAATGCCGCTCAAAACAGGCGTACCCTCAGGCGCATAGGACACATCGTCGAGCAGGATCAAAGGGGTAGACATGACGGCGATACCATAGACTGTCGCCCGCAAGACTGTCGGACCAGCGCGGGCCTAGCAGGTCTTTCGGCCATAGGAAAGTCAGCCTAGTTACGCGGGCTGGTCCAGCTGCCCGGCAACCCCATCTTTGGCATCCGGGTCGGGGCCTTGACGTGCGACAACAGCCAGTTCGGCCCTGCCATCAGCTTGCTTAGGGTGGGACTGTTGTTCACCTGCGCCTTCAGCTTTTCGATCTGCATCACGTTGTCTATTCGACGGCCCAGGAATTCCCATGTCGCCGCGTGCGCTTCGCTGGTGTCGCCCAGCCAATACAATACGGTCGATGAATAAACAGCACTTAGCGTAGCGCGTTTGGTGTACCAGTTCACATCGTCGGAGGTATCACCAAGCGCGTTCCAAATCGCGTCGCAGGTACCCCAAACCAGCTTAGCTCCGTCAGGTGCGTATTGCGGCAGGGCAAACAAGGTTGTCCCGCGGCGTACGGCTTCTTTGTCGTTGGCGGCTTCAAGCCGGAACCGGACCATCGCCGCGATCTTGTCACGAAATTTCATCTCGGTCAGGTCTTCGGATTTCATCCGCGCAATCATCTCGTCATCGCCGCGCTTGTGATAGGCAACCGCCAGATCAACCGCGCCCCGCGGGCACACGGCACGCGCAACAGTCGGGTCAATTCCCGAATCTTTGATTGCAGCCTGAAACGTTGCCTCAGACCACCCGTCAAACGCCACATGAATCAATGCCGCATCCAGCAGCATTTCTTTGGGCGCGAGGGCAGAGTTTGCGGTTTCGGACGTGTCGGACATGGCGGGCCTCCTGAGCGGTGATTGGCTGTACACTAGACAATCTAGGTCCCGATTGCTATAAACCCAGTTCCTGCAAATCCTTGCAACTTCCAACCAGAAAGGTGGTGAAAACCACATGCAGGTTAGTGTTCGCGACAATAATGTCGATCAGGCCCTTCGGGCTCTGAAGAAAAAGCTACAACGCGAAGGTGTGTTTCGTGAAATGAAGCTGAAGCAACATTTCGAGAAACCCTCCGAGAAACGCGTACGTCAGCAAGCTGAAGCGATCCGCCGTTCTAGAAAACTGGCACGGAAAAAATTGCAACGCGAAGGCATGATGTAAATCAACGCCCGCGATGCACAAGAATAGAGACCCCCGATACCTAATGGTGCCGGGGGTTTTATTTTGGGGTTTTGGGTGAAATTAGACGTCCGGCGTCCAGTCGGGCTGGGTGGCAAAGCAAACCACATCTTCCCCAAGCGCATCCCAATGCGGCTTGTCGCGCTCGAAAATCACGACCTCGACGCTCAGGTCTTCGGCATCATCCATTGTGCCAAGGCTCAGGGTCAAATGATCAGGCATTCGGGTGTTTCTGCCGAAAATTGGGCTTCCGCAGGTGGTACAGAACGCTTTGGTAACCTCGGAGCCTTTGTCAGACAGATAGGTGAACCGGGTCAGATTTCCGCTGATGGTGACCGCTTTTGCAGCAAACATCGCGCCGACTGTGTGGCCTGTTCCGCTAGACCTGCGGCATTCATTGCAGTGACATTGCGCCACGACATTTGGGATACCTTCAGCGGCATAGCTGACGGCACCGCACAAGCATTTTCCGGTGTATTTCTGTGTCATAGGCGGAACAGTACAGCCGTGACCGCAGGGCGCAACCTCGCGGCTAGTTCTTAAGGCTCGCGATCAGGCGATGGAATTTCTCGCCTTGCACCGCGACGTGGCTGCGCAGAACATGTGCGGCCCGGTCGGCATCTTCGCTTTGCAGTGCGGCGACGATTTCAAGATGTTCGGCCATGGATTGGTCCATTCGGCCGCGAAACCGCAACTGCATCTTGCGATAGGCGCGCAGCTTGTTCTGCAATTGCAGCGCCTGCTTTTCAAGAAAGCTGTTGGCCGCACCGCGATAGATGATTTGGTGGAATTTTTCATTCTCAAGGTAATAGGTGTCGTGATCGCCGTCGGTGATCGCCTGCTGGCATTTCACATTCGCCTCGACAAGCTGCGACAAGCCGGTTTCCGAAATGCGCGTCGCAGCCAGCCTACCACAAGAGGCTTCAAGCTCGGCCATTGTCTCGAACATCTCCATCAACTCGACCGGGCCCGGCTGGCGCACAAACACCCCACGACGGGGGATTTGCTCAGCCATGCCTGACGCCACAAGCACCTGCAATGCCTCACGAATTGGCGTTCGGGAAACTTTGAATTGCTCTGCTAGCTTGATCTCGTCCAGACGCTCTCCATCCTGGTATTGCCCAGAAAATAAAGCCTGCTCAAGCAGTCCAGCGATCTTGTCGGCACGTCTCATTTCCATGGCATACTTCTAGCTTGCAAAAGACCCAGAGTGCAAATCTCCTGCTCTTGTATACAATAAATTTGACTTGGAATACAACCTATGAAAAAACCAGCTCAGTTGAATTAGGGCACGAGACCCCGATCACACCCAGGGAGGGAAACATGAAATTGAAGTTTTTAACCACGGCAGCCGCGTTGGCGTGCCTGACACTTGGCACGGCGGCCCATGCAGAAACGCTGCGCCTGTCGCATCAATGGTCGAACACGGATGTGCGCAACAAGGTCGCCGAAATCGTGGCGAATGGCGTTGCCGAAGCCGGTGTCGATCTTGAAATCCAGATCTTTGGCTCGCAATCCTTGTTCAAGGCCCGCGAACAGTATCGCCCCCTAAGCCGCGGACAGTTGGATATGACTGTTCTGCCGCTGAGCTATGCTGGCGGTCAGCAGCCTGCGTTCAACCTGACACTGATGCCCGGTCTGGTCAAAAACCATGACCACGCCGCCCGCCTTAGCGAGTCGCCCTTCATGGCCGCGCTTGAGGAAAAGATGGCCGAAGATGATGTAATGGTTCTGGTCCACGGCTATCTGGCTGGCGGCTTTGTCGGCAAAGACAAATGCATCACCAAACCCGAAGACGTTGCCGGCTTGCAGATTCGTGCTGCGGGCAAATCGTTTGAACAAATGCTGGCAGGGGCCGGGGCGTCGATCGCATCCATGGCGTCGTCCGAACTGTATAACGGCCTGCAGACCGGCGTTCTGAACGCGGCAAACACGTCGTCGTCGTCCTTTGTATCCTACCGGATTTACGAACAGGTCAGCTGCTATACACCTGCAGGCGATGTCGCATTATGGTTCATGTATCAGCCTTTGCTGATGAACAAAGCCAAGTTTGAATCCCTGACCGAAGACCAGCAAGCGGCGCTTTTGGCTGCGGCTGAAAAGGCTCAGGCGTTCTATCTGGAAGAAGCCAAGAAGGAAGACGCCGCATCCGAAGCTGTTTTCCGTGACGCAGGCGTAGAGATTGCCCAGATGTCGCAGGCCGACTTTGACGCATGGCGCGCTTTGGCGCAGGAAACATCCTACAAAGCCTTCATCGAGGAAGTTCCCGATGGGCAGGCGCTTTTGGATATGGCCTTCGCGGTCGAGTAACCAATTGGAGAGGGGCGTGCGCGCCCCTTTCACCCCCATATTTCCAAAAATTTCCTAAGGAGACCCCTATGGCTGGCCAAAGCGCTGCCGTCGTATCCCGTACAGGCGGTAATCCGTTCTTGAAGGCTGTTGCGGCTCTTTCCACTGTTGCAGGCTGGTTTTCTGCCGCCATGATTGTCGCTGCTGTGCTGATCACCTGCCAGATGATTTTCATCCGCTTTGTGCTCAATGGATCGACCATCTGGCAGACCGAAGCGGTAATCTACCTTGCCATCAGCTCGACCCTTGTGGGGCTGCCTTATGTCCAGCGACTGCGCGGGCATGTAAATGTCGACCTGATTCCCCTGACAATGGGGCCAAAGCTGCGCTATAACATGGCGATTTTCACGCTTTGCCTGTCGACGATCATGGTCGCGATCATGTTGTGGTATGGCTTTGAATTCTGGCATCTCGCGTTTGAGAAGAACTGGAAATCGGACACGGTCTGGGGCGTGCGCCTTTGGATTCCCTATGCGTCGCTGCCCATCGGCTTTGCGCTGTTCTTGCTGCAACTGATCGCGGATTTGGTCGCTGTCGTTTTGAAAATTGATAAGCCTTTCGGCTTGGAGGACGCGTAATGGATCCGCTTACACTGGGCGCGTTTGTCGCCGTATCCACGATCATCGTTTTGTTTTCGGGCGTGTCCGTCGCCCTTGGCCTGCTCATTGTCTCGACCGGATTTTTGATGATCTTCGATGGCATGCGGTCTCTTGAACTGCTGCCCGAAATCCTGTTCGGCAAGCTGGACAACTTTGCGCTGCTGTCGATCCCGATGTTTATCATCATGGGGTCCTCCATCGCCTCGACCCGTGCAGGTGCCGACCTTTACGAAGCACTCGAACGTTGGCTGACCCGCGTGCCCGGCGGACTTGTGATATCGAACCTCGGGGCCTGCGCCTTGTTCGCGGCAATGTCGGGGTCAAGCCCGGCCACCTGTGCCGCCATCGGCAAGATGGGCATCCCAGAGATGCGCAAGCGCGGCTATCCTGACGGTGTCGCGGCCGGGTCGATTGCTGCGGGCGGCACCCTTGGCATTCTGATTCCACCATCGGTCACCATGATCGTTTACGGCATCGCCACAGAAACCTCGATCGGACGGCTGTTTTTGGCGGGGGTCATTCCCGGCTTGCTGCTGGTCGCATTGTTTATGGCATGGTCGCTTTATTCCACCTGGAAATCTGGCGACCGCGCATTGCTGGCCTCGGGCACCTACACCTGGAAGGAAAAGTTCGAGATCCTCCCACGGGTCATCCCCTTTTTGCTGATCATCCTTGGTGTGCTTTATGCGATGTATGGCGGGGTCGCCACGCCGTCTGAAACCGCTGCGGTTGGTGCGCTGCTGTGCCTGATCATCGCGATGGTGATCTACAAGCTCTGGAACCCCAAAGACCTTTGGGTCGTGCTGCGCGACAGCACCAAAGAAAGCGTGATGATCCTGTTCATCATCGCGGCGGCGGGTGTGTTTTCCTACATGCTTTCAAGCCTGTACATCACGCAATCCATCGCCAACTGGATCGGCACCTTGGACGTGAACCCTTGGGTTCTAATGGGTTTCGTCAACGTGTTCCTGCTGATCGCGGGGTTCTTTTTGCCCCCCGTCGCGGTGATCCTGATGGCGGCACCGATCTTGCTGCCGATCATCACCACCGCAGGGTTCGACCCGATCTGGTTCGCTGTCGTTCTGACCATCAACATGGAAATCGGACTGATATCCCCGCCCGTTGGTCTGAACCTTTACGTCATCAACGGCATTGCACCCGATATTTCCCTCAGGACCATCCTGACAGGATCAATGCCATTCGTGGCCTGCATGGTGTTGGCAATCGTTTTGCTGTGCATCTTTCCGGGGTTGGCAACATGGCTACCCGATGCAGTGATGGGGGCAGCAAGATGAGCTTTTTCGCGGGCCTGATTTCGACTGTTTTCGAAAGACGCTATCGCACCGCCCTGTCGGACGAGGCCGCAGGGCGCAGCATTATGGAGCTGTCCAATGATCTGCTGGGCAGCCATGGCGAAGTGTCGGGCAGTACGTTGGCGCGCCTGATCCTAGATCGCTATGCGACTATGGAGCCGGGCGAAAAACAAGCGTTCTTCAGCTTCATGACCCATGATCTTGAAATCGATCCCAAGCAGGTCACGGCAACCCTTCAGACCTATCAGGACACGCCGTCCAAAGCCAGCTACCGTGCCTTTGCCAAAGCCTGCGAACCCCAACGCCAAGAACTGATCCGCAGGCTGAATCAAGTCCCCGGTGCCACTGCGCGGCTTGTCGCGATGCGCAAGGATCTGCTGGATTCTCTGCGCAAGCACCCAGATCTGGCACCTTTGGACGTTGATTTCCAACATCTGTTTTCATCGTGGTTCAACCGGGGGTTTCTAGTGCTGCGGCCCCTGAACTGGTCCAGCCCGGCTGAAATCCTCGAGAAGATCATAGAATACGAGGCTGTGCACGCGATCGACAGCTGGGAAGACCTGCAGCGCCGCCTCCAACCGGCTGACAGACGCTGCTTTGGCTTCTTCCATCCCGCGATGGCAGGTGAACCGCTGATCTTCGTCGAAGTCGCCCTGACCAAAGGCATCCCCAATTCCATCCAAAGCCTGCTGGCCGATGGCCGCGACGCGATTCTGGCCGAAGATGCAGATACAGCCGTTTTCTATTCGATCTCGAACTGTCAGGCGGGGTTGGCCGGGATTTCCTTTGGCAATTCGCTGATCAAACAGGTTGCCGCCGATTTGTCGCGTGATCTGCCGATGCTGAAAAACTTTGTCACGCTGTCGCCGATCCCCGGTTTGAACGCATGGCTCAAGAATACCGATACTGCGCTGGACGCGGCCCCCGCCAACCTTGCCGCGCATTATCTGCTAGAGGCAAAGCGCGCAGACGGCATGCCCGCCGATCCGGTCGCACGGTTCCACCTTGGCAATGGCGCGATGGTGCATGCCGTGCACGGCGATGCAGACCTGTCCGGCAAGGGCATGGCGCAATCAAACGGTGCGATGGTGAATTATCTTTACGATCTGTCCCAAATCACTAAAAACCATGAACAATTTGTCGCCGAAAAAACGGTCATCGCGTCGCCGGACGTACGTGCCCTAAGCGCGTCGATAAAATTAGACACCTAAGGGAATATCGCCATGGCCAATCCTCTTTTTGACAGCCTGTTCGGGCAGCACCTCAACAATGACGCGGTGTTTTTACACCTGCCGGATGGGGGCTCGATCACTTATGCTGCTTTCTTGCAGACCGCTGCGCAATATGCGGGCCTGCTGACCAAACTTGGACTGAAACCGGGCGACAGGCTGGCCGTGCAAATCGCCAAATCCCCGCAGGCTTTGGCGGTCTATGCCGCCTGCGCCCAGGCTGGTGTCGTGTTTTTACCGCTCAACACCGCCTACACGCCAGATGAAGTGTCTTATTTCGTAGAAAACAGCGGTGCGCGCGTGTTGCTATGCGCTCAAGCCAACGCCGGCGGTCTGGCCCCTGTCGCCCAAGCCTGCGGTGCCACGCTTGAGACATTGAATGCCGATGGCTCCGGCAGCTTTCCCGATCAGGCCAAGGCGATGCCCACCAGCTTTGAAACCGTTGCACGCGACGGCGAAGATCTGGCCGCGTTCCTTTATACCTCGGGGACCACGGGCCGGTCCAAAGGCGCGATGCTGACGCAAAACAACCTGTTGTCGAACGCCGAGGTCTTGATGGCACAGTGGCAGTTCACAGCGAATGATGTCTTGATGCATGCACTGCCGATCTTTCACACGCATGGTCTGTTTGTGGCCTCGAACATCACCCTTTTGGCAGGCGGCAGCATGATCTTTCTGCCCGGCTTCAAGCTGGATCAGGTGATTGACCACTTACCCCAAGCCACGACCATGATGGGGGTGCCGACATTCTACACCCGCCTGCTGGGCGACGCGCGGTTCACCAAAGAACTAGCCGCACATATGCGCCTGTTCGTGTCCGGCAGCGCGCCCTTGCTGGCCGAAACCCATGTCCAGTTCGAAAAGCGCACCGGCATGCGTATTCTTGAACGCTATGGCATGACAGAAACCAATATGAATACCTCGAACCCCTATGACGGTGAACGGCGCGCCGGCACGGTGGGCTTTCCCCTGCCCGGGACCGAGCTAAAGATCACTGACAGCACGACCGGCGAAACCCTACCCCAAGGCGAGATCGGAGAGATCGAAGTCAGAGGCCCTAACGTGTTCAAGGGCTATTGGCAGATGCCCGAAAAGACCGCCGAAGAACTGCGCGCGGACGGGTTCTTTATCACCGGCGACTTGGGCCAGATTGATGCAGACGGCTATGTGCACATCGTTGGCCGCAACAAAGATCTGATCATTTCGGGTGGCTATAACATCTATCCAAAAGAGATCGAGCTGCTGTTGGACCAAGAGGAAAACGTCTTGGAAAGCGCCGTCATCGGTGTGCCGCACCCCGATTTCGGAGAGACCGTGGTCGGGATCATTGTCGCGCAAGGTGACACTGCACCCAATCTGGAAAAGATCATGGCCAACATCGCCAAGTCGCTTGCCCGTTTCAAGCACCCGCAAAAGCTGATCATCCTGCCCGAACTGCCGCGCAACACTATGGGCAAAGTGCAGAAAAAAGCGCTACGGGATCAGTTTCAGGGGCTGTTTTCAGCGTAACCTTACAGGTTAGCCCACAGGCAGCGCTGTCGTATTGCTGACAGTTCGCAAGGCAAAACTGGATTGCATCTGTCCGACACCGGGCAGACGCGCCAGATACTGGCGGTGAATACGGGCGAAATCTTCGGTATTCTCAGCAACCACTTTCAGGAGATAATCGGCGGAACCTGCCATCAAGTGACATTCCAGAACATCGGGAATGCGCGCGACGGCTTTCTCGAACGCGTCCAGCACCTCGTCCGCTTGGCCTTGCAGGGTGATTTCGACAAATACCGTCGTGGGCACCCCCATCTTGCGGGCGTCCAATAACGCGACATAGCCCCGAATATAGCCGTCGGATTCCAGCCGCTGCACCCGACGGTGACAGGCCGATGGCGACAGATGCACCTTTTCGGACAGATCGGAATTCGACATGCGGCCTGTGCGTTGCAGGGCCGTCAGGATGCGGCGATCAATCTCGTCCAGGGTCATTCGTGCAATACTTTCGCGTCATTTAGCGTAATTACCGAATACTATTCGAAGATATACCAGCTTGGCGACCCGTATTTCGTGCCTTTTTGCGCTTTGAGGCGCGTATGTTGATCCAAAAACAAAACATAGGGATATAGATCATGAAAATCGGCTGCCCCAAAGAGATCAAACCGCAAGAATTCCGCGTTGGCATGACGCCAAATGCCGCTTTCGAGGCTGTGAACCACGGCCACGAAGTGATTATCGAAGCAGGTGCCGGCATCGGCGCGGGCTTTGAAGATGCCGACTATGTTCAGGCGGGTGCGACGATCATTGCCACCGCTTCCGAGATTTTCGCCAGTGCCGACATGATCGTCAAGGTCAAGGAACCTCAGGCGGTTGAACGCAAGATGCTGCGTGAAGGTCAAATTCTGTTCACCTACCTGCACCTTGCACCGGACGCCGATCAGACCAATGATCTGATCGCCTCGGGCGCGACCTGCATCGCCTATGAGACCGTGACAGACCGCGCGGGCGGCTTGCCCTTGCTGGCCCCGATGTCCGAGGTTGCCGGACGGCTGGCCCCGCAGGTCGGGGCTTGGACGTTGCAAAAGGCGAATGGCGGGCGTGGTGTGTTGATGGGCGGCGTTCCGGGCGTCGGCCCCGCGCGTGTCGTCGTGATCGGCGGCGGTGTCGTGGGTACCCATGCGGCGCGCATCGCGGCGGGAATGGGCGCTGATGTGACTGTGCTGGACCGGTCCCTGCCCCGCTTGCGCTATCTTGATGACCTCTATGGCGGCACCTTCAAGACGTCTTATGCGTCTGCCGGCAACACAATCGAATTGGCGCGCGAGGCCGATATGATCATCGGTGCGGTTCTGATCCCCGGGGCCGCTGCCCCAAAACTGATCAGCCGCGCGCAGCTATCCGAACTGAAACCCGGTGCCGTTCTTGTTGACGTGGCGATTGACCAAGGCGGTTGCTTTGAAACCTCCAAAGCCACCACCCACCAAGACCCTATCTATGAGGTTGACGGTATCATGCATTATTGTGTGGCCAACATGCCGGGCGCGGTTGCGCGGACCTCGACCATCGCGCTTGGCAATGCGACCATGCCGTTCATGCTGGCCCTTGCCGACAAGGGGTGGAAAAAGGCCTGCGCCGATGACCCACATCTGAAAGCCGGATTGAACGTCCATGCTGGTCAGCTGACTTATGCCGCCGTCGCCGAAGCCCTGGGGATGACTGCCATCACCGCTGACGAAGCCATCGCGGGCTAAACACCCTTGCAGACAAAAAAGGCCCGCATTCGTTGCGGGCCTTTTTCGTTTGAGCGGTCAGAACTACCCTTACTTCTTGGCAAGCTCGTCGCGGATCTGCAACAGCACGTCCAGCTCGCTCGGCCCTGTGTCGACGGCTGGTGCGATCTCTTCGGGCTTTTCGGCGACGGCTTTCAGACGGTTCACCATCTTGACCAACATGAACACGACAAACGCAATGATCAGAAAGTTGATGCAGGCGGTGATAAACGCGCCATAGGCGAAAATCGCAGCACCGGATTCACGCGCGGCATCCAGCCCGGCACCAGCAGGAACATCACCCGACAGCACGACATACATGCTGGTGAAATCAACGCCACCCAGCACCAGACCGATGATCGGGTTGATCAGGTCACTGACCAACGAACTAACGATGGCGGTAAACGCGGCACCAATGATGATACCGACAGCCAGATCCATGACATTGCCCTTGGCAATGAAGTCCTTAAATTCTTGTAACATAGTTTGTCCCTCACACTTTATTTATGAGGTGCATTCTCCGAATCAGATGCACCAGTGCCACCCGTTAACACAGCTTTTCTTTGAATCTAGCCTGTTTTTTTGGCCCTCACTTGCCACAGGCAAATGAGGGCCAAAACGTTCACCCTCAACTCCCGACCTAAATCCCTTTCCCGATACAGGAAAACTGCGCATACCTGACCCCGATGGTTTGCCGCGTTTTCCATTGCCATCGCTGCACCTGACGCAAAAGCCTTCGCCGTAATCGCCCTAAGGGGCCAGCCCCCGCATCCCGCCCGCGATTTTTTCTGCAATCATGATCGTGGGCGCGTTCGTGTTGCCGCCCAGAACACGCGGCATGATTGATGCATCGACGACACGCAAACCGTCAATCCCGTGTACGCGCCCTGATGGGTCAACCACCGCCATATCGTCATTGCCCATCCGGCACGTCCCCACAGGGTGATAAATGGTGTCCGCGCGGGCGCGAATGTCAGCCTCAAGGGCGCTGTCGGATCCATCGTGGTCATACAGCTTTTTGCCGCGCCACGGGGCCAGTGCCGGGGCCCCCAAAATCCCCTCCAACATCCGCGCCCCTTTCTTTAACAGGGCCAGATCACGCGGATCGCTAAGATATTGCGGATCAATGCGCGGCGGTGCCGCCGGATCTGCGGACGCAAGGCCGACGGTCCCCCGGCTGTGCGGGCGCAGCGCGCAGACATGGCAGGAATAGCCGTGGCCGAGGTGAATTTTACGCAAATGGTCATCCACAATCCCGATGACAAAGTGCAGTTGCAGATCAGGGCGGTCAAGATCGGGGCTTGATCGCACAAATGCACCGGCCTCACCGAACGGCGTCGCGAACATCCCCGTCCTGTCCCGTCGCCAGCGCAGGCCCGCCTTTGCCAGATCGGCCAGCCCCCGTGGCCCCAGACTGATCACATCCTTCCGCTTGGATGTATAGCTGATGACATAGTCCAGATGATCCTGCAGGTTCTGGCCGACGCCGGGCAGATCGTGGTGGCAGTCGATCCCATGAGCCGCCAGTTCATCGCGCGGCCCGAGGCCCGACAGCATCAACAGCTGCGGCGATCCGAATGCGCCCCCCGACAGGATCACCTCTCGGTTTGCCGAAAGGCGTTGCACGGTGCCACGGTGGCGCACCTCAAGGCCGATCGCGCGCGCGTTTTCCAAGATTATCCGCTGCGCCTGACACCGGGTCAGCACCGTCAGGTTGGGCCGCGCCCGGACTGCATCCGGCAGATATGCCGCCGCAGCAGAGCATCGTTCCCCACGTCGCGCATCATCGTGAAACTGGGTCACCTGAAAAAGGCCCACGCCTTCTTGGCGGGGCCCGTTAAAGTCGGTGGTCCTGCGGATCTGTTGTTGGCCCGCAGCGTCAATGAAAGCGTGTGAGATTGCGCGGGGTTCAGACTGATCGGATACGTGCAGCGGTCCGTTTGCGCCGTGCAGATCATCGCCGCCGCGCAGGTTTCGTTCAGCCCGCTTGAACCACGGCAGTACGCTTTGCCAGTCCCAGCCCGTGCAGCCCAGATCGGCCCATTCGTCGTAGTCCTTGGGATGGCCCCGCACATAAAGCATTGCGTTAATCGCGCTTGATCCGCCCAGCGTTTTGCCCCGCGGCTGGAACCCTTTGCGGTTGTTCAAACCGGGTTGGTGTGTCGTGCGAAATGCCCAGTTGTTGATTTTGGGGCGGCCAGAAATCATCGTCGCCGCCAAGGCAGGTGCACGCACTAGAATGCTGTCCCCCTTGCCACCCGCTTCGATCAGGCACACCGATATGTCGGGGTCTTCGGACAGGCGCGATGCCATAACGCATCCCGCCGATCCGCCGCCCGCAATGATATAGTCAAATTTCACGCTGCGGCCCCTGACCAAATCCTAGCAAAGCCTAGTCTGGGGCCTGAGTTTAATCAATCAGCCGTGGGCAAGGTCCCGTTCAGAACATAGCGCAGGATGTCGACGACTTGCGCCGGTTCTTGGGCGACGGCCAAGGCAGCGGCGTCGACTTCCTTCAGCGCATGAGCATGGTCGGGCCCATGCAAAATCACCAAGGATTTGCCCAATGCCGCCGCATAGCCTGCATCAAATGCGGCATTCCACTGTTTATACTGATCGCCAAAGCGCACGACGACCACATCCGCAGCCTCGATCCCGCGGCGGGTGCGGATCGCGTTCAGTTGTGCGCCTTTGCGATCATGCCAGAATTTATCCGCCTCGGCCCCCATGATAGCTACGCCGCAATCGTCGCTGGCCGCGTGATCGGTGACAGGCCCGCCAAAGTTGACATCCAAATCAGCAGCGCCTTTGATGATCTGGTCGCGCCAGTCCGTATGGATTTCGCCGGAAAGATAGACGTTCAGTGTCATTATGATCCCCTTTTAACCGCGCAGCACGCCGCCTGTCGCTTTGGTGACTTTGTCGATGACCTTGGCCCCGACGGCCTCGATGTCTGCATCCTTCAACGTTTTGTCGGTGGGCTGCATGCGCACGGTCAGAGCAATCGATTTCTTGCCTTCGCCCAACGCGCCGCCGATGAATTCGTCAAAGACGCGCACATCGTCGATCAACGCCTTGTCGGCACCCATTGCAGCATTCACCAGTGTCATTGCATCAACACCAGCATCCACGACAAAGGCAAAATCACGTTCAACCGCCTGTAGGCTGCTGATCTGCAACGCAGGACGCGTAGATCCGGTTTTCCGCGGCAGCGGCACCTCGGCAGGCCAGATGGTAAAGCCCATGGCAGGGCCTTTGACGTCCATCGCGGCCAACACACGGGGGTGAATTTCACCAAACACGGCCAGCACCTTTTTCGGGCCAAGGCAAATTTGTCCGTGACGACCCGGATGCCACCAGTCGGCACCATTGCGGTTGATCTGCACTTTGGCAGGGGCCCCGATAGCGGACAAAACCGCCTCAACATCTGCTTTGACGTCGAAAACGTCGATAGGGCGTGATGACCCGTGCACATCCTTGGGGCCGGTCCGGCCGACAATCAAACCACTGACCTGCATATGCTGTTGCCCCGGTTCGCCGCCGGTGAAGACGGGACCTACTTCGAACAATGACATGTCGGCGAAACCACGCGCCTGATTGCGCGCTGCCGCTTGCAACAACGCAGGCAAAAGCGCGGGGCGCATATGGCTCATGTCGGCACTGATCGGATTTTCCAGACGGGTTTCATCTGTCCCACCGCCGAACAATGCGGCCGACGCTTGATCAATAAAGCTGTAGCTGACGCATTCATTGTACCCCAAGGCGGCGCAGGCCCGGCGTGCAAAGGTTTCGCGGCGCTGAATGGGCGACAAAACGGGTTTCGGCACACCGGCAGTCAGACGCGGCAACGGGCGACCCTCAAGCTTGGTCAGCGATGCAATGCGCGCGACTTCTTCGACCAGATCGGCCTCGCCTTGCACATCGGGGCGCCAGCTGGGCACGTGGGCCATGTTGCCTTCAAGGCGGAACCCCAAAGACGTCAGCGTCTTGCGCTGATCGGCCTCGGAAATGGTCATGCCCACCAACGACTGCACGCGGGCCGCGTCTAACTTGTAGGCCCGCGAGAAATCAGGAACATTGCCTGCAATCACGACTTCGGAGGCTTCGCCGCCCGCGATATCAAGGATCATCTGGGTTGCATGTTCGATCGCGTAGGGCGTCCATTCCGGGTCGATCCCGCGTTCAAACCGATACCGTGCATCCGAGTTGATTTTGAGCGCGCGGCCCGTATAGGCGGTGCGCACCGGATCGAAATAGGCCGCTTCGACAAAGACGTTCACGGTGTCCATGGTGCAACCCGTATCAAACCCGCCCATCACACCTGCGATGCTTTCGACTTTTTCGGCGTCGGAGATCACGGTCATGCCTTCGGCAAAGGTATATTCTTTTTCATCCAGACCCACCAACGTCTCACCGCCTTTGGCGCGGTGCACGCGCAGGGTGTTGCCCGCGACTTTGTCAGCATCGAAAACGTGCAAGGGGCGGTTGCGGTCATAGGTGAAAAAGTTCGTCACATCGACAAGGAACGAAATCGGGCGCAGGCCAATCGCGCGCAGCTTGTCTTGCAGCCATGCAGGCGATGGGCCGTTCTTCACGCCACGGATCACGCGACCATAGAAAACGGGGCACTGGTCCAACGTGTCTTCGTCGATCGACACGCTGATCGGACAGGGGAACATCCCTTCGACGGCGGGCATATCACGCGGCTTTAACGTGCCCAGACCGCGCGCGGCTAGATCACGCGCAATGCCACGCACGCCCAAGGCATCGGGGCGGTTGGGCGTAATCGCGATCTCGACCACGGGGTCAACCTTGGCGGGGTCGTTCTTGGCCAACCAGTCGATGAAACGATCGCCGACCTCGCCCGAGGGCAGTTCGATGATGCCGTCATGTTCCTCGGACAGTTCCAGCTCGCGCTCGGATGCCATCATGCCAAAGCTTTCGATGCCACGGATCGTGCCGACGCCAATGGTGGTATCAATCCCCGGCACATAAACGCCGGGTTTGGCCACAACCACGGTAATGCCTTCACGCGCGTTCGGTGCACCGCAGATGATCTGCTGCACGCCTTCGTCGGTTTCCACCTGACAGACGCGCAGACGGTCCGCATCGGGATGCTTTTCGGCGGATTTAACAAAGCCCAGCGTGAAATCCGCCAGCTTGGCACCGCGGTCTTCGACGCCTTCCACCTCGAGCCCCAGATCGGTCAGCGCATAGGTGATTTCATCCAGCGACGCGGTGGTATCCAGATGTTCTTTCAGCCAGGACAGTGTGAATTTCATGGGGCTTATCCTCGTGCAAATGCTTGGGCTAGGGCCTAGCGTTTAATCAGGGCGGTTTCAATGCGGTTAGTCCGGGCTTTTCGCCATAAGACCGTCCAGCTGCACACCCAGCCAGCCTTCGGGAATAAAATGCCCGCCGCTATGGACATCAAGGGTCACGCTGCGCCCTTGGCTGCAATTGTCCCAGACCAGATGGGTGGCACCGATGCCTGCCCTGATCTCGTAGTCTTGGGTGATCCGGCCCTGACCACAGCCAAACGTCTTGCGCCACAGGGCCACTGCGTTGGTGGCATCATGACCGGGGCCGCGCGGTAGGCTCATCCAGATGTCTTGCAGACCATGCACATGGCGCACCCGTTCGGGCGGGTTGGGGCACGGCGTCGTCTGCGGGATGGTACCCGACATCGTCATCAACCCTGCAATTTTATCGCCCCGCGCACAGGCATAACGCCACGCCATTGCCGCCCCGAACGAAAACCCAGAGACATAGATTTGGGTTGGGTCCACCGGATAGCGCTTGGCCACATCCGCAAGGATCGCGTCGGCAAAGGCAATGTCCGCTGGCGCGTCCTGCCAGAACCGCCACGCCCGGTTCTGCGCAGAAGGCGCGATCAGCATAACGCCGCGCGGCTTGGTTTCAACGCCGATGCGGGGGTGGTTCACCACCGTTTTGCCACGCCGCAGGAAGGCGTGGAAATGCATCATCACCGGCAAGGGGGTCACGCCATCCCAGCCATCTGGCAGCAGGATGTTATATTCACGGTTGCCGATCTTGCAGGGGGTATCGCCGCCGCAGGTTTGGGCGTTTGTTGCGCTGGCAGCAGCCGGCAATAAAAACAGAACCAACAGTAGCAAACGTATCGGTTTCACTTTGCTCTTTCTGCGAGGTCTTTGACATCGCCCATCCGGTACAGCTTGATTTCACGCACCAACCGCAAGGTAGGCTTTGCAGCAAAAAGAAAAGACCCGATCAGGAAAAACCACGTCGCGGGAATCTGCTCTGACTCGAAAAAGAACAGAATAGACCCAACGATAAAGCATATGGCGGCCATGAAATCGACAAAAGTATAGACCAATTCGAACCGCGCATAGACGGTTCGACTGGCATCTGATGCCTCACGATTGCTATGTAGAAAAAGCTTCACAGCAAGTTCCTCTAAAGCGCAGGGCTCGTCTACCGGCTCAAGCCACCATGCAAGTTAGGCTGGTCAAGGCTGGCAAACCCATAGTGACGCAGCCAGCGCAGGTCGGAATCGAAGAAAGCGCGCAGGTCGGGGATGCCGTATTTCAACATCGCGATGCGGTCGATCCCCATGCCAAAGGCAAAGCCCTGCCATTCGTTCGGGTCAATCCCGCCCGCTTGCAGCACCTTGGGGTGGACCATGCCAGACCCCAGCACCTCCATCCAGCCGTCGCCTTCGCCGATACGCAGCTGGCCGTCGACCCATGAACACTGGATGTCGACCTCGGCCGATGGTTCGGTAAAGGGGAAATGCGAGGCGCGGAAACGGGTTTTGATGCCGTCCACCTCAAAGAACGCGGCAAAGAATTCTTCGAGCGTCCATTTCAGGTTCGCCATAGAGATGTCTTTGTCGATCGCCAGACCTTCGACCTGATGGAACATCGGCGTGTGGGTCTGGTCGTAATCGGCACGGTACACACCACCGGGGCAAATGATGCGCAAGGGTGCGCCTTCGGCCTCCATCGTGCGGATTTGCACGGGGGATGTGTGGGTGCGCAGCACGTGCGGCGGGCGGTCGTCGCCCTCGGCGCGGGCCATGTAAAACGTGTCCATCTCGGCGCGCGCAGGGTGGTGCCCGGGGATGTTCAGCGCGTCGAAGTTATACCAGTCGGTGTCGATGCGCGGCCCTTCGGCAACGGAGAAACCCAGTTCGGCAAAGATCGCAGTGACCTCTTCCGTGACTTGGCTGACAGGGTGAATCGTGCCTTGGCGCGTGCCGCGGGTCGGCAGCGTAACGTCCAGCCATTCGCTGCGCAGACGTTCATCCAGTGCGGCATCGCCCAACGCGGCTTTCTTGGCGGCAAGGGCAGAATTGATCTCGTCCTTGAGCGCATTCAGCGCGGGACCGGCGGCTTGGCGTTCCTCTGGGGTCATCTTGCCCAGTTCGCGCATTTTCAGGGCAACTTCGCCCTTTTTGCCCACAGCGGCCAGACGGATATCTTCTAATGCCGCCTCATCCGCTGCATTCGCAATCTGTCCAATGTATTTTTGCTTGAGATCATCCATGTCGCACCTGCCGTTTGCTAGCCCGCTGACGTGCTACCAGAACCGCGGGTGATTACAAGCGCCGCGGCGCGTTTGGGCGCGGCAAACCGGGGCAAAATCAAGCCGCTTGGCCGATGGGTTTGGCGCTGCTAGGGTCAGGCAATCGCAGTAGACCTGCCCTTTGGACCCCAAGGTGAAGAAACCTCCCCTCGCGCAAGATATGTTCTTTGGCCTGGTTTTTGTGATCTGCAATCTGTGGGCGTTGATTATCGTCACCAGCCTCTCGATTGCTGTGTTTGGCCGCCCTCGAGGGGTGAGCTATGGCATATTGCTAGAGGTTTTGTTAACCATTCTTACGCTTCACGGTGCCCTCATGGTGCTTTGGTTTCGCCTGTTTTCCACGAGGCTGGCGCTGTGCATATCCCTTGGCACGCTTCTCGGGATCACTGTCTTGTTAATGCCCTCTTTTGGCGAGCGTCCCATTCTGAGCATCTGCGTCAGCGCCATGATCCTTTGTCTGGCCTTCGCGTTTTGGCACCAGCGCCGCCTGCGCGCCTTATGACCGACGCACGCCCTGTCACCCGACCTTGGTTGGCCCTTGCGGGGCTGACCCTGGGCGTCATGGTCACCAACGGGTTTGCACGGTTCGCTTACGGACTGATCTTGCCTGCAATGAAATCCGAACTGGACTGGAGCTATGCGCAAGCCGGATGGCTGAACACGGCGAACGCGTTGGGCTATGTGGTGGGCGCGGTGCTGACGCTGCTGCTGATCGGGCGTATTGCACCCGCGCGGCTGTTCAGCTTTGGGTTGATCGCCACCACCGCCAGCCTGCTGGCGACAGGGGTCGAGGCGACAATGGGCTGGCAGACGTTCTGGCGGATTGCGGCGGGGGTGTTCGGGGCGATGTCCTTTTCCACCGCCAGCGTTTTAACCGCGAGGCTGTTCCCCGGTGATGCGAAACGCAACGCTTTGGCGATTGCGATCCTGTTTGGCACGGGTGGCGGTCTTGGCATCATGCTGGCAGGCGCATCTTTGCCCCTGATGCTTGCCGCATGGGGCCCGTCATCGTGGCGCTTTGGCTGGTATATTATCGGCGGGCTCAGTGTTGTTGCCATGCCCCTTGGCCTGTGGTCTGCCCGCGCGCTGCATGTACCGGCCCCCCGCAACACGGCCGCTGGTGGACTGGCTTTGCGACGGCTCTGGCGCGAGCTTGCGGGATATGCGGGGTTTGCCATGGGGTATATCGTGTACCTCACGTTCCTTGGGGCGTGGATGGCGGACCAAGACGCATCGGCCCCTTTGATCGCGGGGGTCTGGATCATCTTGGGCGTCGCGCTGATACTGTCGCCTTTCGTATGGCGCGGTGTCCTGGCGCGGCACAGATCCGGACGGCCATTGGCGATGATACTGACAGGCATCGCAATCGGGTCCGCCTTGCCCGTGGTATTGCCCGCGGGCGGTGCTGTGGTGATATCGGCCATCGTTTTTGGGCTATGTGTGTTCATGGCCCCCGGCGCCATCACCAGCTTTATCCGCCAGAACCTGCCGCCTGAAAGCTGGGCCGCCACGATGAGCCTGTTCACCGTTGTTTTTGCCGTTGCGCAAACCATCGGGCCTTTTGCGGCCGGGGCAATTGGCGATGCGACAGGGAATATCGGGTCAGGTTTGTTGGTGGCTGCTGCGATCCTGCTGACGGGTGCAGCGCTGGTCGCATTTCAAAAACCGCTCGACTGAAACGCAAAACGCCGCCCTGATATCAGAGCGGCGTTTCGTATTCTAACGATGCAAAGGGCGCTTATGCGGCCAGTGCGTCTTGTGCTTGCTTAACAATCGCACCGAACGATTCAGGTTCGTTCACGGCCAGATCGGCCAGAACCTTACGGTCTACTTCGATGCCTGCAAGGGACAGACCATTGATGAAACGGCTGTATGTCAGCGCTTCGTCATGGCTGCGCACAGCGGCGTTGATCCGCTGGATCCACAATGCGCGGAAGTTGCGCTTGCGATTCTTGCGGTCACGGGTTGCATATTGGTTTGCTTTGTCGACGGCTTGACGCGCGACCTTAAAGGTATTCTTGCGGCGGCCATAGTAACCTTTGGCTGCTTTAATTACCTTCTTGTGACGGGCGTGGGTGACGACACCACCTTT